>ERZ833782.698-NODE-698-length-37581-cov-10.707376_pt1 | contig 37581 bp, 34 predicted proteins | sample MGYA00519577_ERZ833782 | MGnify/ENA primary metagenome ERZ833782 (study PRJEB31850, sample SAMEA3708745) | human gut metagenome | biome: human gut; feature: human-associated habitat; material: faeces | place: China | collected 2014 ...
AATTTGCTCCGCAAATTCTATTTTATGCGTGCTGCCGCACGAAGTACAAGAGTCGGAATGCTGTTTTTTGACAGACTGAAAAATGCACCGCAGAATTGCGGTGCATTTTCTATCAAATAATACTGTATAGAGCCGATTCCTGCACAAACCGTGTAGTTCCGCGACAGGTCATAGCTTATTTCATAATGTCCTTGTCGTGGGCTGCTTTGGCAACCAGACCGGACAGCGCCAACAGCGCGATCAGGTTCGGGAATACCATCAGGCCGTTGAACAGGTCGGACAGGTTCCAGACCAGATCAACATGCAGTGTGGAGCCGATCACGATGCAGACAACAACGATAGCGGCATATACCTTGACTGCCTTGCTGCCGAACAGCGCCTTTACGTTCTGCTCACCGAAGAAATACCAGCCGATGATGGTAGAGAACGCAAAGAACAGCATGCAGATCGCAACAAAAGCCATGCCTGCCGAGCCAAGCGAAGCCTTGAAAGCTGCCTGTGCCAGCTCGGTGCCCTGCAGACCGTCCGGTGCGCCCGGATTGAGCATACCCGAGGTCAGGATGACCATAGCGGTCAGCGTCAGTACAACAAAGGTGTCGATGAATACGGAAACGATCGCGATCTCGCCCTGATCCTGCGGACGCTTTACCTTTGCCAGAGCGTGCGCGTGCGGGGTGGAGCCCATGCCGGCCTCGTTCGAGAACAGACCGCGTGCAACGCCGTAGCGCATTGCCTGACGAACCGTGATGCCTGCAGCGCCGCCGAGGATAGCCTGCGGGTCAAATGCTGCAACAAAGATGGACTTGAACGCCGGAATGATTGCCGCGTGGTTGATGCACAGGATAACAACGCAGCCAGCCATGTAGAACAGCGCCATGATCGGAACGACCTTCTCGGTAACAGCCGCGATACGGCCAACGCCGCCGAGGAAGATAAACGCTGCAATGATCGCGCAGATGATGCCGACAACGATCATCGGTGCGCCGAACGCGGTGTTGAACGCTACGCTGATCGAGTTTGCCTGTACCATGTTGCCGGTGAAGCCCAGCGCAAAAATAATCGCAACCGAGAAGAAGCCGGCGAGGAACTTGCCGAATTTACCGGTAAAGCGTGCGCGGATGTAGTAGATCGGACCGCCGGTAACGTGGCCCTTGTCGTCCGTGGTCTTGTACTTCTGCGCAAGAACCGCCTCGCCGTAGATGGTGGACATGCCGAAGAACGCACTCAGCCACATCCAGAAAATCGCACCCGGACCGCCGGAATACAGTGCGGTAGCCGCGCCTGCAATGTTGCCGGTGCCGACCTGCGCCGCGATTGCGGTGGTAAGCGCCTGGAACGGACTCATGCCGTCCTTGCCCGCCTTCTCACCGTTGAGCGAGAAATGGCCGAACAGATGCTTCCAGCCTGCGCCGAACTTGCGCACCTGAACGAAGCGCGTGCGGATGGTAAACACGATGCCGGTGCCAACCAGCAGGTACAGCAGCAGGCCGTTCCATACGACGTTGCTGACCTTGCTTACCCAGTCTGCCAATACTTCCATTGTCATTTTACATACCCCTTCTTTGTTTTGCGGCAAACAAAAAAGCCGAACCCAATCAGCATCGGGTTACGGCTCCAAAGAAACGGAAAGACAGCAAACAGACGGTACATCCTGCACCGTGAGAAAACATTTGCTGTGGTTCCGCGGAACTTATTTTTATATCCTAACGTCTATAAAAACAGGTTCATCTCTGTCCTTTTGCCTGAGAGATTGGCACGCAAACCCTTTTGCGCGCGTTGCACCTTCGGCAGTCCCCTTGAGGAACGTTCTCCAGAGCCACATCCATTTACAGTCCTCATCCGGAAAACCGGACACCTGAGAGTTTTGCTCCTTCGGCAAGTCTTTGACTTTTTCCTGCAAACTTCGTTTGTCGCGTATGTAGTTTATGGATTCAGTGTAACACCGTGACAACATTCTGTCAATGTCAATCAAGATATTCGTGAAAGTTTGTGAAAAACGGCGAATTTCTTGACAACCTATGCTATAATAGATAGGCTATACTGGTAGTATTATTGGTAAATCCAAGTAATCAACAGCATCCCTCGAAAGGAGGAACTTTACATGAATGATGCTTTGCAGCAGCTTCTCGACAGGCTGACGGCTCTGCTGGCGGAAAAACCGCTCATCGGGGCGTGGTACACGACCGTTGTGCGCTTCGTGTTCCCGCTGCTGGCGCTGATGATCCTTGTCGGTGCGATCCGCTCGCTGTGGAAGGTCAAGCACCCGGATGAGGTCTGGGGCTATCTGGTGCTGCGCAACGGCGTGCGCCTGCCCATCACCCACTGGGAGAACATCATCGGACGCGCCCCCAGCTGCGATGTGCAGCTGGAATATCCGTCGATATCGCGTCAGCACGCCGCGCTCATCCGCGAGGATGACGGCAGCTGGACGATATACGACCTCGGTTCCAAGGGCGGCATCAAGGTAAACGACCTGCCGGTGGACGAGTATGCGCTCGTCGAGGACGGCGACACGGTCACCTTTGCGGGCATTCCCGCTATCATGGAGCCCATTACCGCTGAGGAAAAGCGTGCACAGATGGTCGAACGCCGCATGGAGGGCAAGCCTGCCGGCATGTGGGGTTCGCTCGTACTGCTGACGCTGTTCCAGATCCTCACCGGTCTGCAGCTCATTATCGCGCAGGGCGACAAGGCGACCACCACCATTCCGCTCACCTTTTTTGTCTTTACGGTAATCTGCTGGGCGTATTTCATCGTCATGCGCCTGTTCCGCCGCATCGGCTTTGAAATGGAGACGATAGCGTTCTTCCTATGTACGCTGTCACTCGCCGTCACCGGCTCGACCGTGCCGGACGAGCTGCCCAAGCAGCTGATTGCGATTTTGATGGGTCTTGCCATCTTTATCGTGCTCGGCTTCTTCCTGCGCGACCTGACCCGGGCGCAGAAGGTGCGCTGGTTCATGAGCGCAACGGCGGTCGGACTGTTGGCCATTACACTGCTGATCGGCTCGTCGCAGGGCGGTGCGAAGGCATGGCTGCGTCTCGGCCCTCTGTCTCTGCAGACCTCGGAAATTGCGAAAATCTGCTATATTTTCGCCGGTGCCGCAACGCTCGACCGCCTGTTCAACAAGCGCAACCTGTGGATGTTCATCGGCCTGACCGCCATCTGCGGCGGCTGTCTCGCACTGCAGAACGACTTCGGCACCGCACTTGTGTTCTTCGTGACGTTCCTCGTTATCGCGTACCTGCGTTCGGGCGATTTCGCCACCATCGGCCTTGTGTGCGCCGGCTGCTTCGGCGCGGGCATGGTCATGCTGACCATCAAGCCGCACGTTGCCGCTCGATTTGCCTCCTGGGGACATATCTGGGAGGACGTGTACGACAAGGGCTTCCAGCAGACGCATACGCTGACCGCAGCCGCCTCCGGCGGCATGATCGGCGTAGGCGCAGGCAAGGGCTGGCTCTCGAATCTCCCTGCCGCGGATACCGACATCGTGTTCGGCATGCTGTGTGAGGAATGGGGTCTCGTCATTGCCGTGCTGACCATCCTGTGCATCATTACGCTGGCCGTGTTTGCTGTCCGCGCCTGCCGTGCCGGACGCTCCAGCTTTTACACCATCGCCGCATGCGCGGCCACCAGTCTGCTGGTGTTCCAGACCTGTCTGAATGTATTCGGTGCGGTCGATATTCTGCCGTTTACCGGCGTTACGCTGCCGTTCGTATCCAACGGCGGTTCGTCTATGCTGTCGGCATGGGGTATGCTCGCCTTTTTGAAGGCGACCGACACCCGACAGAATGCGTCGTTCGCAGTGCGTCTGCCCAGCCGCCGCGAGCTTAGAGGGGAGGAGTAACCATGCGGAAAATCGAAAAACGCAGTATTTTCTGTCTGATCCTTGCCGCGCTGCTCGGTCTGGGTCTGGCGTTCTTCTGCTTCCAGTTTGTCGTAGACGGCGGCGACTGGGCCTCCTACCCGTACAACCGTCATCTCTATAACAACTCCGGCCAGCTGAAAGGCGGCACCATCCTCGACCGGGACGGCGATATGCTGTCCACACTCGACGAGGACGGCAACCGCATCTACAACGATGACGCAACCGTCCGGCGCGCCACACTGCACGCCGTCGGCGACAAAAACGGCAACATCGGCGCGGGTGCGCTCACCTCGTTCGCGGATAAGCTGTCCGGCTACAATCTGCTCACCGGCGTATATTCTCCGCTCGGCACCGGCAACAGCCTGTATCTGACGATTGATGCCTATTTGAACAATATCGCCTATCAGGCTTTGAACGGAATGAACGGAACGGTTGGCGTTTATAACTATAAAACCGGTGAAATTTTGTGCATGGTGTCCACACCGACATTCGATCCGGCCAATCCGCCGGACATTGCGGCGGATGATCCCGCATGGGACGGCGTTTACGTCAACCGACTGCTGTCCGCAAACTCGATTCCGGGCTCCATCTTCAAGGTTGTGACCATCAACGCCGCTATCGAGAACATCCCCGACCTGTTCCAGCGCAAGTGGACGTGCACCGGCTCGGTCAACATCGGTGGCGAAGAAGTCACCTGCCCGCACGCTCACGGCGAACAGGACATCGAGGAAGCGCTCGCCAACTCGTGCAACGGCGTGTTCGGTCAGCTGGCTGTCGAACTCGGCGGCGAAACCATGCAGAAATACGCGGATGCCGCCGGGCTTACCAAGTCCATCAAGGTGGACGGCATCCAGTCCTCGGTCGGCAAGTTTGATTTCTCGGGCAATGACAATCAGCTGGCGTGGTCGGGTGTCGGTCAGGGCCAGGATACCCTGTGTCCGATCAACATGCTCCAGTATATGGGCGCGATCGCCAACGGCGGCAAGGCTGCCGTGCCGCGTCTGATTGAAAAATCCACCACAGATTACGGCCTGCCGACCGGCATTTACTATCCGCACAAGTCGGCGCAGCTGATTGACGAAAAGACCGCGGGTACCATCGCGGATATGATGCACAACAACGTCATCGAGACCTACGGTCAGGATCGTTTCCCGGGCATGGATATCTGTGCCAAGTCGGGTACCGCCGAGGTCGGCGCGGATAAGTCGCCGAACGCATGGTTCACCGGCTTCCTGCGCGATGAAGCTACGCCGTATGCCTTCATCGTTCTCGTCGAGAACGGCGGCGGCGGTTCGTCCGTTGCGGGCACGGTTGCGTCGCAGGTATTGCAGGCGGCGGTCGAAAAAGGCTATTAAGGAGAGAGAAATCATGGCGCAAAGCACCGAAATACTCCCTAACGGACTGCAATTATTACAGGACGACCGTTTTTTTAAGCTCGGTCAGGACAGTGTGCTGCTCAGCGCGTTCGCCAAGCCGAGACGCAATGCCAAACTGCTCGACCTCGGCTGCGGCACAGGCGCACTGGCGCTGCTCGTATGGCGGCCGGATCTCAAGATCACCGGACTGGAACTGCAGGACGGCCCGCTCGACCTGTTCCGGCAGTCCATCACAGTAAACGAGCTGGAAAACGTAACCGCTCTGCAGGGCGATCTGCGGCAGATGCGTACGCTGCTGCCGCACGGCAGTATGGATTACGTCATCTGCAACCCGCCGTATTTCGACCGCAACGCGGGCGCGAATGCGCCGACCGCCGAAAAGCGCACCGCAAGGCAGGACGCGACCTGTTCGGTCGAGGAACTGGCAGTTGCGGCCTCGTTCGTGCTGCATACCGGCGGCAAAGCCGCGTTCGTATTCCGGCCGGAACGGCTGTGGGTGCTGCTCGAAGCGCTTTCGCGCGTGCGGCTCGTGCCGAAAAGAATGCGGTTCGTGCACCAGAGCGTGCAGGCGGCGCCAAGCGTTGTCATGGTCGAGTGCCGAAAAGGCGGCAGCGCGGAAGGACTTGTTGTTGAGCCGCCACTGATCGTTGAGAGTGATGAATATTTCCGTATTTACGGAATTGAGAATTAGCGCTATCCTTGCGCGAGTCCCGTCCGCGCTGCGCTGATACGCGCAATGCGCGATGATTCAGCCGCACCTTCATTTTCCATTCTCAATTATCCATTCTCTATTCTCCATTTAAGAAATTCCGGAGGGATTGAATTGTCTACATTATACTTAGTCGCAACGCCGATCGGCAACCTGAGTGATTTATCGCCGCGGGCACGCGAGGTGCTCAGCACAGTGGATTTCATCGCGGCAGAGGATACCCGCGTGACGCAAAAGCTGCTTAACGCCTGCGAATTGCCCAAAAAGCCGATGATCTCGTACTACGAACACAACCGCCGCGCACGCGGTGAAGCGGTTTTGGAGAAGCTGCTCGCCGGTGAGACCTGTGCGCTCGTAACCGATGCGGGCACGCCTGCGGTTTCCGATCCGGGTGAGGATCTGGTCGCGCTGTGCGCCGAGCACGATGTGCCCGTTATCCCGATTCCGGGCTGCTGCGCGGCGGTCTGCGCGCTGGCGGCATCCGGTCTGCCGACCGGACGCTGGTGCTTTGAAGGCTTCCTGTCGGTCAACAAAAAGGCCCGCAGAGAGCATTTGGACGCTCTGCAGGGTGAAAAACGCACGATGATCTTCTACGAAGCACCGCACAAGCTGTGTGCAACGCTGCGCGACTTGCGCGACGCCTTCGGCGGCGACCGCCGGCTGTCACTCTCGCGCGAGCTGACCAAGCTGCATGAGCAGACGCTCCGCATGACGCTCGACGAGGCGGTTGCCTACTTCGACGCCAACGCGCCGCGCGGCGAGTTCGTGCTCATCCTCGAGGGTGCGCCGGACGAGCCGGAGACCGAGCAGGACGAGGCCGAGCGTCTTGCCTCTGCCGCTGAGGCAGTCCGCCGCCGCATGGAGCAGGGCCAGACCCAGAAAGACGCGGTCAAGGCGGTTTCCGCCGAAACCGGCGTAAAGAAAAACGCGCTATACCGCTATGTACTCGATCACGAAGAATAACGAAAAAACCGTTGCTTTTGCAACGGTTTTTTCGTTTTCTGCACCTATTTGAGATGTTTCGGACGGCCGCTGCGGCAGCAATGTCCGCGTCCGGGACACTGCGCATGACGCTCGCACAGCGCAACATCGCCGCCCTCGATCACCAGTCGTTTGCCGTTTACAAGGCAATCCGCCAGCTTGCGGCGGGCGTTGTTGTAGATCAGCTGCACCGTTGTGCGGGCTACCCCCATCTGCGCGGCTGCCTGCTCCTGCTGCAGATTTTCCAGATCCAGCAGACGGATGGCTTCATATTCGTCCAGCGTCATTTGTACGCACTCTGTCGTACTTTCCTGCGGAGAAAACTCGCTGAACGGCGGCATACCGCAGATTCTGCGGCACTTTCTCGGTCTCGGCATGGATTATTCGTGACAGTGACCGCCGCAGCCGTGACTGCCGCAGGAATGGCCTTCGCCGTGATCATGGTGCGTGCAGTGCACATTGGGATCAAACGCCAGCGTACCGTTCAGGAAAGCCTGCACTGCCTCATCGGCATTGCCCTGCACACCGCCGATCAGACGGATATTGGCCTCCGCAAGCGCTGCCTGTGCGCCGCCGCCAATGCCGCCGCAGATCAGCGTATCCACACCGAGCTGTGCCAGCAGGCCGGCCAGCGCACCGTGACCACTGCCGTTCGTATCCACCACCTGTGTATGCAGCAGCTTGCCGCCGGATACCTCGTACAGCTTAAACTGCTCCGTGTGGCCAAAATGCTGGAAAACCTCTCCGTTTTCATAGGTAACTGCGATCTTCATAACCATTTCCTCCGAATTCATTTCCGACATATGTCAATAACGTTACTTATAGTCTATCACGTTTTCGGCATATGTCAATAATAAGTTTTGGCATACCGCTATCCCATTATTATAGGCAGCAGACGCCGATATCCGGATAAAGCAAAAACCCTTCCGAAAATCGGAAGGGTTTTGTGTTTCGTTGACAAAAAAGATGCAGTTCTACTATCTATTGACATTCTAAATTTTTTTACCAGTCAACTTCTGGTTTGCGCCAACGTTTCTAAAGATAAAAGCAAGTGGGGTGATTCGATTGAATTACTCGCTTGCTTACCCCAATGGAATTCCTGTTGCTTTACCAACTTTTTCAATTTGATTATATAGTGCGGAGTATATGCCGCTAGGTGGTATATCACGGTCCCTTCGGATCTCCAACGCCAAAACAGTAGTTCTTGCCCTAGTATCATAAAAAGCAGAGTGGGCGTTAATTCTGTTATCCCCACATACTTGCGGATAATGGTAGCGAAGCTGTCAAAGTCGCTTTTATTCTGTTCGTAGGTATCGACTTCCTGTTGTTCTGCATTTACCTTTTCCGTCAGTTCTTTCTGCTCAGTTTCATACTCTACGGACAGCTTCAAAAATCGCTCATGGCTGATTGTGCCGTTGATGTCGTCCTCATAAATCCGCTTGAAAATCCGGTCAAGTTCTGCAATCCGTTTTCTTGCCTGTTCGACCTCACGCCGCTTGCGTTTCATGTCCTTTTCCGCTTCATCAAACCGCTGTTTCTGTATCAGTTCCATAAATGCGGTAATGTCCTCATAGAACATGGCAGTTACGGCAAATATCCGATTGAGAACGATTTTCCGTAAGACTTCTTCTCTGATGAAGTGCGCCGTACAATCTCCTGTATTGCTTTTATATCTTGCACAGCGGTAGTTGTCTTGTGAACCGTCAAAACTTTTGCAGGTAGCGAAGTGCAGTTTACTTCCACAATCCGCACAGAATACCAAGCCGGAAAACATTCCCTGTCGCTCTGCCTTTGTGGGGCGGCGTTTATTTGCCCTTAATTCCTGTACCCGTTCAAAGACAGCTTCCTCAACGATTGCGTCATGTGTATTGCGGAAAATCGCCTGCTGTTCCTTTGAACCGTTTGCAACCGACAACTATTTTGAGCAGTATGTTTATGAAAAGCCGACTGTTTTTGTTGTTCAAGGGAAAGAAGTTGTCGTTACAAGTAGACGGTTAGCCGACGCATTAGCTAATCTGTCAGAACAAAGGCGCACTGTTCTGCTGATGAATTTCTTCCTCGGTTACAGCGAAAGAAAAATCGGGAATGAGTACGGAAGAAGCAGAAGTACAGTCAACTACTGGAAACTGGCGGCATTGAAGCAGTTAAGAAAAGAACTGGAGGAAACTGAACATGAGGAATAAGAAACTGATACCCTTTGAAACCATTGAGAAAGCTGTTGCCGGCGAGCCGGAAGCCATAGACGCGGTATTACGGCATTACACAGCGCGGATTAAATATCTGTCTACCTATCGCGGGCATATTAACGATGATATTCAAGACCGTCTGAAAGCACAGCTTATCAAAGCTATCCTGCAATTCCGTTTTGACAGGTAACAGATAGCAAAGCCAAAAACAGTCGTCAAGGATAAACTTTGCGCAAGCGTCCTTGATGACTGTTTCCGTCTTTGCTGTTGGGCAACCAAGAGAGCACAATCGGATAGACCGCTTGCGCTCTCAATCCAGTATGGAATGTTATGCGATAGGGTGCGTTTCTCGCTTGATTTAAGCGCGTTACAGCGACGATAGGGGCAAGGGGAAACCACCCTTAAAAATGACGTTCTACTGCGTAACATGGCAAACGATATTTTGTATTGTCGCTTCTGTTCCATTCTTTTCCGTTCCGGCGGCTCTGCCGCTATACCTTGCCCCAAAGGAGAGGGATTAGGGAAAGGATAGGAAAGGAATAGGTATTTGATTAAATCTGTATTTGTTTTTTCTTTAGTTAGTATATCTTTATTTAATTGCGTTGGATTATCCGATGTCAGAAAATCCAATATCGGATAATCCAACAACAGGAAAACCGAGATATGTGGTCTATGCTTTATCGGATAATTACCACAGGTTTGTTACGCAGTAGAGGGGAAAAAGCGCTTGATTTATGCGGCTTGCAGAACGTGTAAAACGTTTAGATGATATTTTATACTTCTACCCTCAAAAATGACGTTCTATTGCGTAACTTTGAGGTTAAATTTTAAATTTATATTTATAATAACATTACAAATTCAAACATAACGTGCAATATAATACAAGAAATAAGAATAAAATACAAGATTTTCTTGTAATACTATTGACATTTACAAGAAATGTGGTAATATATAGTATAAAGGAGCGTGAAAACATGACAAAAAGCGCAAGAATACAAGAGGGTGTTGTAGAATTTCTTGCAGATGGCTGTCCTCATACAGTTCAAGAAATTAAGAGCTTTCTACAGCAAGTCGGAATTTCTGATTATTCAGAGGGACAGTTTTCCGGTTCGATAAATACACTGCTCAGAAACCAATCTATCAAAAAAATTGATAGAGGAATTTATAAAATAAATCAAAATTTTGGAGGTAAAACTTTTATGAAAACTTGTTTTGTGGTATCTCCTATTGGAGATGTAGGAAGTGAAATAAGAATTAATGCGGATAAGCTATTTAAATATATCATTAGCCCAGTTTGTAAAAGTTGTGGTTTTGAACCTGTACGCGTAGACCAAATTAACGATTCTGATTCAATTACACAAACCATTATTGATAAGCTTTTATCATCAGAGCTTGTTATAGCTGATATTTCTGGACATAACCCTAATGTTTTTTATGAAATGGGATATAGAAAATGTACAGATAAGCCAATTATTCACCTTAAAAAGAAAGGTGAAAGCATACCATTCGATGTAAACACAGTAAGAACATTCGAGTATGATTTAACTGATTTGGATAATGTAGAAGAAACCAAAAAGCGTTTAGAACAAACAATAGAAACATTTTCTTTTGAAAATCAAGATGATACATTGGGGCAAGATGAGGAAGCCAACAAGCAACCCTTTACTCAAGGTATTCTTACTATGTTGTATCAAATCCAAGACTCTATTACGGAATTAAAAGAGCAAGTAAATAAAAAAGATACGGAAACTATACAAGCAATAATGCAAACTAGCCTAAACAATGTAAAAAAAGAGGAATCCGCTGATGCTATTATGATGAAAATGCTATTGCCTGAGTTGATTAAAAACCCTGAATCTTTTCAAAATTTAATGCAGATTGCTGAAATAGCTAATAAATCTAAGAAGTAAATAAAAGCGAGTGAAAGTCAAACTTTTCACTCGCTTTTATTTTGCTACTCTGTCTATCGGACGTTAAGTTAATTTTTGTGAATACTTCCTTATCACTGTAAATCAAAGTCATTCCACGTTTTTGCTGAATGGTGTGAGAATAAAGGTTTTGCAGGAATTCGTTATCCAAGCACGCGAATGAAACTTATCGATCAAAGAGGTTCGAATATCGTTCTGTTTGATGCCGATTCAGCTGTAGCTGATGAATCAACTTTCCGAATCTGTAGAAATGCTTGAGTACAACAAAATGTGCCCTCACAGATGAAACTCTGTGAGGGCACTGTGTTTTACTGGATGGCGTCCTTCAGACCCTTTTCAGGTTTGAACGCAGGCACCTTTGCCGCGGCGATCTCGATCGTCTCGCCGGTGTGCGGGTTGCGGCCCGTGCGGGCGGCACGCTCACGCACTTCAAAGCTGCCGAAGCCAGGGATCTGTACCTTGTCGTTCTGTTTCAAGGTCTCCTGCACCGTGCTGAAAAAGGCGTTCAATACCTGCTCGGTGTCCTTCTTGCCCACGCCTACGTCTTCCGCGACCGCCGCGATCAGTTCCGTTTTGTTCATGTTCTCGTTCTCCTGATTCGTTTTTGTTCAGTCGTAGATGGATTCCATGTCCCATTCGATGATCGCGCCGGTATTGGCGTCGATGGTGAAGTCGTACTCCATCGTGCCATAGCGGATCTCGCCTTCGTACTCCCAGCGGCCATCGTCAAAGTCCAGCTTGAACTTGTAGATATTCGCAGCCGTCGCGCCGGGGACGCTGGACAGGGCGATCTGCTTTGCCGTGGCCTCGCTGATCTTCACATTTGCGTTGGTGTTGGTGCTCTGGGACGGGGTGTAGTTCTCGGCGTCGTAGTCGTAGCTGACAATCTTGCCGGTGGCGGCGTCGATCTCATAGTCGTACTTCGCGCCGTTCGCGTACCATTCAATTTCGTACACCTGACGGCCATCGTCATAGTCCAGCTTGGACTTGGTGATGGTGGCGTCCGCCGCCTTGACCCCGGCGTGTGCCAGAGCGATCTCCTGCGCCTTGGCCTCGTCCACCGCGCCGGTAGAGGTGTTGATGTTGGGGGTAGTCTGCGCCGGAGTGGTGGTCGCGCCGGATGCAGTGGTATCCGTCTGAGCGCTGTCCGTGGGCGCGGCGTTCTTGTCCCGGTAACTCGCCTCCAGCACCTCGCCGCTCTCAGCATTGATGGAGTAGGCGTAGGTATGATTGCCAGAGGTGAACTCAACCTTGTAGCAGGTCACGCCAGCCACCTCGCTGAGCGTCGCGGAAGAAATGTCCGCGTCCGCCGCGTCGATGTTGGCGGCGTCCAGCGCCGCCGTCTGCGCCTGTTCCATGCTGATCTTTGCCGCCTGATCTGCCGCAGGCATATTACCGCATCCGGCCAGCGCCGCCGCAAGCAGGAGCGCTGTTCCGGTTAAAAGCCATTTTTGTTTCATGCTGCTTCCTCCTATTCAGGTGTTGTAGGAAATGTAGCAGATTATAACATACTATGTCAATAGGTAAAATAAAATCCAGTGGTTTCCAAACCCGCACATCTCACGTCTATTGGGCAGCGAGAAATATGATTTGAGTTCGCCCCATGGGAATCATTATTTAAGGAGCTGCTTCAAATCTTCTTCCGGCGTGGTGATGGGAGCAATGCCGAAATTCTCTACAAGGTAGTTCAGCACATTGGGCGAAACGAACGCCGGCAGCGTGGGGCCAAGGCGAATATTCTTGATCCCCAGATGCAGCAGCGTCAGCAGGATGCACACTGCCTTCTGCTCATACCAGGAAAGAACCATGGACAAGGGCAAATCGTTCACGCCGCAGCCGAACGCCTCCGCCAGCGCCAGCGCGATTTTGACAGCTCCGTAAGCATCATTGCACTGGCCCACATCCATGAGCCGAGGCAGGCCGCCAATGGTCCCGAGGTCAAGGTCGTTGAAGCGGTATTTGCCGCAGGCCAGCGTCAGCACTACGGTATCGGCGGGTGTCTGCTTGACAAACTCGGTGTAGTAGTTTCGTCCGGGGCGGGCACCGTCACAGCCGCCGACCAGGAAAAAGTGCCGGATAGCGCCGCTCTTTACCGCCTCGATCACCTGATCCGCCACGCCAAGCACCGCGCCATGACCGAAGCCGGTCATGACCGTGCCGCCGCCGTTGATACCGGTGAACGGCTTGTCCTCGTTGTAGCCGCCAAGCTCCAATGCCTTTTCGATGACAGGGGTAAAGTCCTTATCCTCGCCGATGTGCGTCAGTTCCGGGTAGGATACCACCGCCGTGGTGAACACGCGGTCGGCGTAGCTTGCTTTCGGCGGCATCAGGCAGTTGGTGGTAAACAGCACCGGCGCGGGGATGTCGGCAAATTCTCTTTGCTGATTCTGCCACGCCGTGCCGAAGTTGCCCTTGAGATGGGCATATTTTTTCAGTTCAGGATAGCCGTGGGCGGGCAGCATTTCGCCGTGGGTGTAGATGTTGACGCCTTTACCCTCGGTCTGCTCCAGCAGCAGCTTCAAATCGTGGAGGTCATGGCCTGTGATGACGATGAACGGTCCCTTCTCCACCGTCAGCGGGACGGTGGCAGGCGCGGGCGTACCGTAGCTTTCGGTATTGGCCTTATCCAGAAGCGCCATGCACTTAAGGTTTTTCTCGCCCACCTCCATTACGATGGGCAGCAGCTCGTCCATACCCCAGTCCTCGCCCACGGCAAAAAGAGCCTTGGCGAAAAAGCGGTTCACTTCCTCGTCGGCATAACCCAGCATCATAGCGTGATGGGCGTAAGCCGCCATGCCGCGCACGCCGAAGAGGATCAGGGATTTGAGGCTGCGAATATCCTCCTGCGCGTTCCAGAGCAAATTCATGTCATAATCATCGTTTGACCCGCAGCGGGAGCCGCAGCCGGAGCAGCCTGGAACAAGGCGGGCCTTTTCCTCGTGTACCCGATCGATCAGCTCCCGAATGGTCTTTTCGTTGAAGCTCACATTGGTGACGGTAGTGAACAGGCCCTCGATCATCAGCCGCCATGTATCAGCGTTGACCGGTGCATCGCCATCTGTGACTCTTGCCAGCCCAATGAGCGCGCCCGTCAGCTCGTCCTGAAGTTTCGCTACATCGGCGGTCTTACCGCAGACACCAGCCTTACCGGTACAGCCGGTACAACCCGCTGTCTGCTCACACTGAAAGCAAAACATTTTATGATCCATTATCGTTTTCCTCCTATTCGGTTCAAATCATGTCCTTTTTATCAGAAGCTCATGCCTCCTCGAAGGACTCCTTGCCCACATTGCACAGGGGGCACTCAAAATCCTCCGGCACCTCGCTCCAAGGCGTACCGGGGGCGATGCCACCTTCCGGGTAACCCGCGCTTTCGTCGTATTCCCAACCACAAAGGCTGCATACATACTTCATTGTGCTTTTTCCTTTCTTTTTCTAATGATTTTGTTATTCTTCCACCAACCGGCCGTCCACCGTCACGGTGACCACCTGCCACGGAATGAATTTCCCGCTCTGCTGGAGCGCCTTTTTCGCCGCCAGTTCCAGCCCGCCGCAGCAGGGCACCTCCATCCGCACGACGGTGACGCTTTTGATATTGTTCTCCTGAATGATCTCCGTCAGCTTTTCAGAATAGTCCACGCTGTCCAGCTTGGGGCAGCCCACAAGGGTGATGTGCCCCTTGATAAACCGCTCGTGGAAGGCGGCGTAGGCGTAGGCGGTGCAGTCAGCGGCGATGAGCAGCCGCGCGCCGTCAAAATACGGGGCATTCACCGGCACCAGCTTGATCTGCACCGGCCACTGGGAAAGGTGGCTCGTCTGCTGGGCTTGCGGCGTTTCCACGGAGGGCGCGTCCTGGCGCTGAATATTCCGGGACTGGCTGCCGGGGCAGCCGCAGGGCAGGGTTATGCCCTCGTTTTGCATTTTCCGCTGCTTATTTTCCATGACGGCCTGCTCGTCATAGGCCGCCGCCTCCCGCTCTACAAAGGTGATGGCCCCGGTTGGGCAGGTAGGCAGGCAGTCCCCCAGCCCGTCGCAGTAATCGTCTCGCATCAGCCGCGCCTTGCCGTTCACCATGGCGATGGCGCCCTCGTGGCAGGCGGCAGCGCAGGCGCCGCAGCCGTTGCATTTATTTTCGTCGATCTCGATGATCCGTCGTTTCATTGCAATGCCTCCTTGCTTTTGTGGCTTGATTATACTAAAATCAAATCAGCAAGTCGGTTGAATTTTCAACGAAAGAGGATTGTTTATGAAAGAATTTTTCCCGATGCTCCATACGGCGGCGCTTTTCTCCGGCATTTCCGACGAGGAACTTGCCGCCATGCTCTCCTGCCTTGGTGCGAGAATCGATGCCTTTCCCAAAGGCTCCCGCCTGCTCCGCGCCGGAGACGCGGTGGATGAAGTGGGGCTTGTGCTGGCAGGCAGCGCCCTTATTGTGCAGGAGGACATCTGGGGGAACCGCAACATTCTCTCCAAGTCTGGACCGGGGCAGACCTTCGCGGAGGTGTTCGCCTGCGCGCCGGGGGCGGTGCTGAATGTGAGCGTGGAGGCGGCGAGCACGGTGACGGTGATGTTTCTGCATATAAGACGCGTTTTGAGCGTGTGCCCCTCCGCCTGCTCCCACCATAGCCGGATCATCCGCAACCTGCTGGGCGAACTGGCGGAGAAGAACCTGCGGCTCAACGAAAAGCTCACCCACATGGGCCAGCGCACGACGCGCGCAAAGCTGCTGTCCTATTTTTCCGCAGAGTCGCAGCGCCGGGACAGCTATGAGTTCGACATTCCGTTCTCTCGTCAGCAGCTTGCGGATTATCTCGGCGTGGAGCGCAGCGGACTGTCCATGGAACTTGGCAAAATGCGGGATGAGGGCCTGCTTGACTTTCATAAAAGCCACTTTGTTTTGAAGGTGTGACAGTTTTATCCAAACAGGCGCCTCAAAATGGCAAGGTCTACATTGTATAGCTGCTTGTGCGGCATTTAGGCTACCGTTTGGATACGATTCGGATTACCATGCGAATGATATCTCAGTAACCTTGTAGATGTCTGCCATGCAGAACTGACGCCCCCTTACCATATCTGCTTTGCTGCGAACATAGTTCTCATTCCGTAAAACATCTCGGTCTGCCGATCATAGTAAAGCCGATCTTTCCAGTCACCACCACATTATCGGAGCTGCTGGCGCAGTGGATGATGAGGATATTTCCGCTGCTGTCGAAGCCGCAGACGATCCCCACATGACTGTCGCCAGGGTAAAAGACGAGGTCGCCCGGCTTGGCATCGCTCCAGCTGATGGGTGTGCAGTAGCTGTGCTGGGCAGACGCCCCTCCACCATGGCCGATGATGTACTGCCCTCCGCTCTGGTTGTAGAATACCCAATCGACAAACCCCGAACAATCTAAGCCGAACGGACGCACGGTACCGCTGCTGGAGCTGCCTGCGGCTGTCACCTCCATAGGCGTTCCCCAGCGAGAGTCCCATCCAAGCACAAGGCTCTTTCCACCCCAGAAGTAATTGACCTTTCCCAAGAGCTGATACGCAGTCAATACCACCTGCTTGCGCTCCTCGCTGAGATCGGTGGGGAGCTTTTTGATGATCTCCCGGATCTCTTCCGGAGACAGGTCGATATCCTGATAACTGCCGGTCAGCGCCATGAACAGCTCCTGATACTCCGGCTGCATCAGTTCCTCCAACAGCTTGCGCTGCTCGGTGTTGAACCGATACTCGTCCGCCATTTGCAGATGATCCTTGACTGTGACAGTAATGTGCAGGATAACGGTATCGCTTTCATCTTCATCACCGGAGACGGTTTCCACCCAATAAGAGATGGCGTTCATATCCCAGAAGATCTGACGCAGGATGTTCAGTTTTTCTGCCGTCAGCGTGGCGACTTCATCCGGCGAGGTATCATCCGTAGTCGTCCTCACCGCATAGATGGCCAGCACATCCCGCCAGTTAGCGATCATCGCCGCATTGCCGGCATTGTCCATATCCAATTCATCATGCGGATTCTCCGCCTTGATCTTCTCGATCCGGTCAGTAAACTCTCCATTCAATGTACGGACAGCTTCCGGCATGGTATAGCCTGTGCCGCTGTCCTCACCAGAGAAGAAAATGCCGAGGGGTGAGGCGATCAAAAGCCCTATGAGGCAGATCACCAGCACCATAGACACCACCGTACTGCCGCCTGCCATCATGGCGGCAAGCAGACTGCGGGCAGCGGCGAGGATCGCGCGAAGCGCCCTGCCTGCCGCCTGCGCGGTCTTCTGCACGGAATATTCAGCCTGCCCGTCTTTCTTCAAAAGCGCTTTTTGAGAAGCTTTCGGAAACGGAATACTGGTCCTCTCTTTAATATTTTTGTGTGAAAGATCCTCCGCATTTTGCGCTGTACCGATCGTTTCCGAAGTGCCGAGATCTGGTGATGTATTCCGAAGCCGTCTGTTCTGCTCCGTCTGCCGAAGCCTCGTCCGCCGCATCGCCTTGCGTCCCTGTTCCCGGACGAATGCCCGCTGTCCTTGCCGCTGTGGCTCCGGTGCTTCTGTGACACTGGTTTTCACCTGTGTTTCGATATAGGTGTCCTTCGTCTTGACGGCTGCCGCTTTCTGCATCGCAACGCGACGCGCTTGTGCCTGGGGCGTCGCAGCAGGCGTTTGGGTTTCTGCAAACTCTGTATCTTTGGTTCGGATGATGGGACTTTCATTCCTGTGTGCATCTGGTGCTGACGCGCCATTCCGTGCAGGATCGCTCGGCTGCTCTGTGGCTTTCTCCTTGCGCTGCTTCAACAGTTCCGCGGCGGCTCGCTTGGAGCCGCTGACCGCGGTATCCTCGATATCGTCGCCACCGTACTCATCCCGGCGTCCTTGCTGCGCTGTATCCCGGAGCTGGACCCGCAGGCGTTCAGCACTGTCATCCAGCCCCTTGTGCAGCAATAGTCGCACAGGCTACACTTCTCCACCACTGCAAAGCGGCCATTCGCCGGCTGGGGCAGCACTTCTGTTACCATGCTGTGGCGCTCCAGCTTAGAACTGGACTCATAGATCGTACCATAGCAGAAACAGCAGTAGGAGCCGCCTTTGGTAGTGACGGTGTGGTAGGTGTCATCTGCGTACTCATATGTTACGCGCTTATCCAGATCTTCCATGAACTCGGCAGCACAATCGTACAGGTTGTACACATTGCGGCCAAAGCCATAGCCGTTGATGCCGCCATTGCTGTTCATGGTGCCGCAGGTATCACACATTGCCTTGGTCCAGTGGTAGCCGGTGTAGTAGGCATCCTTACCGGGGGTACCATCCAGAATAATACCTTTCCCCTCACCGCCGAGCAGAGTGCCGTCCGAATACATGCGGGTCAGTGCCGTTTTTCCATCTCTGGTATATTCGGGCGTTCGCCAGGCAACGCAAAAAGCCGCCCTGGGCATCTGATGATCTCAGATGCCCAGGGCGGCTTTCTCCATGTGTGATTTGTTTTTTTACTTCGGCGTTTGCGGACTTACACGGCGCTTTCTGCTCAGGGGGTGTCCGTATCCGCAGTGTCTGCTTTATCGGCCACACAGGGCGCGACAGGGGGCTACGTGGGGGTATAAAAGGAAGCAGGAAGTCTGTTTCCGAAGAAGCAGGCTTCCTGCCCTATGTGCTGCTTATGACGCGCTGTCCAACGGGTTTGGGCGGTATCCATCCATAAGTTCATCATTTTCCATGATGAAGGAACGTGTCGTATCCTGTCCCCATGCAGTATCGTATTTTTCCATCAGATAATCGCTCAGTTCGGTTCTGTTCTGAATCTTTACCAAGCGGTACGGCTCCTGAAAGGCGACCTTTTCAATGAAGTACAGACTTCCGTCCTCTGCCGGCAATAATACGCCCACGTGCCCGATAAACAGCGTATTGTCCGTATCCGAAAATCGGTCATGGAGGACAACGGAGATCAGACGGGCAGAGCTGTCTTCAAAGGAAATCCCGCGCTCCGACCAGCCCGCCTGAAGCGCTTTGACCTGATCCGCCACCTCCGTGGTATCTGCGGCAGTTACCGGTGCAAACAATGCGCAGAACTTGGACGTGCTGTCTCCGCAGAGAACGGCGGGATCTGCGGCCAGCGTTTCAAGATCCATAAAGAGGGAGTCCTCGCCCTGCGTTTCCGGCTGATCTACTCCGGCGGTGACGAACTCACCGAACAGACTGAAGGCCGTGACCCGGCAGTTATAGCCGGGGAAGCTGCCGTTCTTCTCCGTCCACAGATCTTGCATCTCATAGGGGTCATATCTGGTATCGGTGGGAGCGGCGCTCTCAAACCCGCCTGTCAGCCATTCGCTCTTGACGCTGGCATTGAACTGATCCACGCGGTCCAGCAGCAGCTTCGTTCGGGTCTCATCCACATTGGCATCTGCAAGCGCTTCGGTGAGTAGCTTGCGCGAGTCCGCGTCCGTCAGATTGGAGTACGTTACGGTTTCCAGTGGCGGCTGCGCTGAATCCGGCTCGGCTTGCTGCCCGCAGCCTGAGAGTGCCATGAGGAGGAAGCTGACCACCAGAAGCGTGGTCAGGGAATTTCTTTTCAGTTTCATAATTGATTTTGCCTTTCCTTTCATCGATCCTTGCGGGACAAAGCTGAACTTGCCGCACGGAACACTTAATATGGTAACCGACTCAGCAGGAAAAGTCCATATCAAGTATAACGTTTTCTTTTCAATTAGGTTATAGAGCCCACTTCAGATTATGTGTCCGACTCCCATCTGATAAGAAAAGCCGCTGCCTCACATGCCAGAAGAGGGGCGAGTGATACAGCGGCTGCTGGTTTTCTTTGTTTTTAAGCCTCGGTGTTCGAGTCACACCAGTCCATAAAAGAGTTCCGCTGCATCTCTGAAATGTCGCCTCTCGCGTGGAAAAACTGATTTTCCAAAAAAGCGTTTTTTCGAACTTTTCCCTGCGTGAAACGGCGTTAAATATGCAAAAAACACCGCACTTTCGTGCGGTGTTTTCGGTGCTGCATCTTTCATCAACACATTCTGGAGCTTGTGGCCGGACTCGAACCGGCGACCTGCGCATTACGAATGCGCTGCTCTACCAACTGAGCCACACAAGCACTTATGCGTCCTGCGACGAATCTTTGCCTCGTTCACAGTGTTTTCAGTATATCATGCTTTTGAAAGTTCGTCAATATTTTTTTGAAATTTTTCTTGACATTCTCCGTGTATCCGTTATAATGGTATAGTATCCTTGCTCACATCAAAGGATGTGGGCCAAAAGTCCAAAAGGAGGTGCTAAGAATATGGCAAAGATTTCTGGCAAGTACGAGACTATCTTCATCGTTAACCCCAAGCTGGAAGAGGCAGCGGCTACCGCTGTTGTGGACAAGTTCAAGTCTCTCGTTGAGGCGAACGGCACGAACGTAGAGGTCGAGGACTGGGGCAAGCGCCGTCTGGCGTACCCGATCGAGGATCAGACGGAGGGCGTTTACACGCTGGTTCGTTTTGAGTCCAAGCCCGATTTCCCGGCTGAGCTGGACCGTATCTACAAGATCACGGACGGCATCATGCGTTCCATCATCGTCTGCCTGGACGACTAAGGCGGTGAACACCAATGCTCAATAAGGCGATTCTGATGGGTCGTTTGACCCGCGATCCCGAATTGCGCCATACCCAGTCCAACATGGCTGTGTGCTCGTTCTCGCTTGCGATCGACCGTGGTCGCAAGGATCAGAACGGCGAACGCCAGACCGACTTCATCGACTGTGTCGCATGGGGCCGTCAGGCAGAGTTCGTTGCACAGTGGTTCACGAAGGGTTCTATGGCAATCGTAGTCGGCCGTATCCAGTCCCGCCGCTGGCAGGATCAGAACGGCAACAACCGCACTGCAATCGAAGTAAATTGCGACGAGGTTTCCTTCGGTGAAACGAAGAAATCCCGCGATGCCTACAATGCAGGCAATCAGGGCGGTTTTGGCGGCTATGACAACGGATCGCAGATGCGGCCCGAGCCTGCCGCGTCCCAGGTTGCTCCGGCTTTCGATCTCCCTGCAGGAGATTCGGATTTTCAGGAGCTTGCTGATGACGACGGCGATGTCCCATTCTAAACTGAAGGAGGTTACGTGATCATGGAAGAAACCAAGAAGGAATTTACTCCCCGTCCGGAGCGTGCAGAGCGCCCGCAGCGCGGCCGTCGCCGTCGCAAGGTATGCGCATTCTGCGTAGATAAGGTTGCACACGTTGACTATAAAGATGCCGGCAAGCTGAAGAAGTACATGTCCGAGCGTGGCAAGATCCTGCCCCGCCGCATGACCGGTACCTGTGCTGCTCATCAGCGTCAGCTGACCGAGGCTATCAAGCGTGCACGTCACATTGCTCTTCTGCCGTACACCGCAGAGTAAGCAATTCGTTTTTTATAATCAAGGATACGCAAAGCGTCGCTTTCGCAAGAAAGCGGCGCTTTTTTGCACCCTTGTTTCTCGTTTTTGGCAAACAAAAAGGACGCCTGATGCGTCCTTTTTTCGTTATTCCTGTGTTCAGTTCATCAGATCGAGCAGCTTATAGCAGTGTGTTTTGGTGTAGCTCTGCTTAAAGCTGTAGGATGCAAGCTGCTTTGCGGTGTCATCCTCGGTCTCCTTTGCGGCATTTTCCGCACCGGAGTCACGCTCCTGCACCCACTGCTTGTAGCTTGCCTCCTCGGAAGCGTACTGATCGGCGTTGAGCACGGTCGCAAGGTAGTCGTACATCTCACTCAGCAGGTTATCCCATTGCTCGAACGAGCTTGCGGTCATGGCCAGCTCATCCTCCTGATTCTCTGCCGACGAAATTTTCAGATCGTCACTTTCCAGCTCATCCATCTTTTTGCTGAACGCATCGCGCTGCTCGGCCTTTTTCTGGCTGCTCTCTTCCTGCTGCTTTTCCTGCTGCTGTGCATCGGAAAGCTGCTTCTGCAGCTTCTTGACCTGCTTTTTCTGGTCATCGGTCAGCGAATCATCATTTGCCAGAGAATCCAGCTTGCCGCTGGCGGCATCGTACTTTTTATCGTCCAGATAGCTCTGTGCCTCGTCCAGATCGGAGTTGAACTGATCGTCCGACTGGGCAGACTGCGCCTTATCGAGCAAATCCTCGATGGCCTTGTACATCGCAGAATCCGGGTCGGTGACACGGTTCTGCAGCTGCTTGAGCGCCGCAATGGCCTCGGTGTACTGGCCGTTATTGACGTAATCCTCGGCAGACTGATAGTCCTTGATCAGCTGAATGGTCGCATCCAGAGCCGCCGGATCCTTGGCTTCCGCCTGCGCCTTCTGGTAATACTCGAGCGCCTTGTCGAAGTCACCGCGATCCATATACTTTTCGGCCATGACGAGGTTTTCGTCGGTCTTGTGTGAATTTGTAAAATACCACACACCGCCGCCAATCAAAGCCGCCACGATGATGACCACCAGCGCAATGATCAGGCCGCGTTTTCCCTTGGACGGCTTTTTGTAAACGCTGTCCTTCGGATCGGCCTCACCGTTGTAGTAGGTCGTGCGGCGCTCGGGCGTGCCCGTAGTACGGCGGACCGGCGGCGTGTCGATCGGACGCATGGCAGCCTGCGTGGGAATGTTCGGATTCGGAATATTGGGATTGGTGTCTGCCAGCGGATCGGCAGCCGTGTCGTCCACCGGAAACTGCTGCTTTTCGTCCCGCATAGCCGCGTCAAACGCGCTGGTGTCAATCGGACCGGTCTCAACAGGGTCCTTCATATCATCCGGCAGGGTGGTAAATACAGCTGTTTCGTCGTTGACACCGGTCTGCTCGACAGCTGCGCCGCAGAAGGGGCAGAATTTTCCGGCGATCGGCAGCTCCTTGCCGCAGTTTTTGCAAAGCATGGGTGATTTCCTCCTTTGAAAAAGGGTCGTTTTTATGCTTATTTTATAGTATAACATGCTGTATTCAGATTGTAAAGCGTGGATGGCTGTTCCCGGCATTGGGATTGCCGCTTGCGAAGCGAGGGAAGCTTGCCTGCCCGGCAGGGGCACAAGAGGGTAGACAACCTACGGTTTTGCCCGTAGGCCACTAAACCTTATTCCCGCGCCGTGCGCGGATTAAATGAGTGCGTACCCTCTTGTGAATCTCCCCTTTTCCCTTGGGCACGGTGGTAACGGTAGAGAAGATACCGCTGCGAAAAGGAGTACGGCAGTCGGATTACCGCAGCGTGTCTTTCTCCGCCTTTTCGCATCTCACAGACAACGTACTGCTACGCAGGCGGTTTTCTCTACGCAGGCGCGACACAAGGTGAATTGCCCGAAGGGCAAGAGAGAGTCCCCTGGGGGATACCCGTGTCGCACAAGTCTTTAACGCGTTATATTGTAGGACGGGGTGACCTCACCCCGCCGTTTTTTACGATTTGCTGCCATTTACATACGGCGGGATGGGGTCATCCCGCCCTACAAGATAGATTCTGCAACGGATGAAATCCGTAGGTGCCATGCACAACAACGTGCAAACGAGTTGCGCAACACTGTTATGTTGCGCCTGCGGAAATTGAACCGCCTGTGTAGCAGTACGAATACAGCTTGAGCGATAAAGGTGGAGAAATGGGCGGACACATTGGTCCGCCCCTACGGAAGATGAGCAGTACAGCCGTTCCCCCTGGCGAGTCTCAGTTCTCCGATTTTCGCCGTGCTCTCCCAAGGGAAACGGGAGTTAAGAGGGTAGAAACCGCAGGTGTCTGCCCTCTTGCCCTCTCGGCGTGGGTACGCCGTCCCCAGCGGGCAGCGAAATGTTTCGGAACTGAAACCTTACTCGTCTTGACAAGCTCTGGTCCGGAACGTAAAATATAGGTAATGATAATAAGGTAAGGCAGAATGCCCGCATTCTGCAACTGTCAAAAAGGGGATAGTATTTTGAAGTTGACAAAACGCATTTTCAGCGGTCTGCTGGCCGCCATGATGCTGTTCACCACTGCTTTTGCCGTAAATGATTCGGCGACAACCACGGCTGCAAACGCGCTGATGTTTGCACTCAAGCCGATCACCGGCAGCGCGTACGACAGCACTGCTCTCCAGACCGATCTGGCAGCAGCGCAGAAGACCATCTCGCAGCGCATGCAGCTTGAGGGTCTGACCGGCGCGTCTGCCGCCGTTTCCGGCGATGTGATCACCGTTTCCATTCCGAAAACAGCTACCGGCAGCACTGCCGCTTACTGGGCCGCTCGTCTGGGCGACCGCCGTCTGTGCAGTGTAACCGACTTTCTGAACGAGGAGTGGCAGTTCGACCGTGCAGATTTTGCCTCTGCCAAGGCAACCACCGAGAACGGCGCAGAAGCCGTTGAGATCGCCCTGACCGACTCCGGCAAGACCAAGCTGACCGAGGCCCACAACAAGGTAAAGGCATACCTCGCGGACAGCAAGAACGACACTGACAAGGCGCAGTGGCTCACCTTCCACTGGGGCACCACCACCTTCCGCATGCTGGTGGACGACAGCTTCTCCGACAGCAAGCTGGTGATCGGCGGCGATTCCGATCCGCTGCGTGCTGGTGCGTCCAAGTACATGCCGCAGTATCTGATGCTCGATCCGCTCCCGTTTGCAATGGAGCAGACCGCCGTTACGACGACCACCAAACCGACGACTCCGACCACTCCCACCGAACCCACGACTCCGACTGACCCGACCACACCTTCCGAGCCGGCGACCACGGATTTCCCGGATATCGACAGTCACTGGGCTGCCGCTTCGCTGCGCAAGGGTGTTGAGCTGGGTCTTCTGAAGGGCATCAACGGCAAAATTATGCCGAACAACTCGGTCAAGCGTTCCGAGGCTATCGTTATCCTCAACCGCGCACTTGGCGCAGCGCAGGCCGACAGTGTATCCGGTCTGACTGCCAGCCAGCAGTCCGCATGGTACAGCGAGGATCTGGGCAAGGCCATCCACCTCGGCCTGATTACCGCAAACGACAACCGCAACTTTGACACTGCAGCTACCCGTGCTGAGGCTTTCGTGCTGATGGCTCGCGCGTTTGCATACGACCGCGCAGAGACCGCTGCCGATGAGCTGAGCAGCTTCACCGACACCTCCTCCATGACCACCGAGCAGAAGCAGGCAGCTGCCGCTCTGATCAGCCAGGGCGTTGTAAACGGTACCTCTGCTGCCAAGCTGTCTCCGTCGAACAAGCTGACCCGTGCACAGTTCGTCACCATGATTGTGCGCATTGCCGCTGCCACCAACGCAGACAGCGCACCGACCGAGCTGGCCGGCGGCACCGTACTCACCAATCCGAGCATCGCTCTGACCGGCGCTGTCGCAGACGGCGACTGGATCTTCGCCGCTCCCACGAATGAAATTTCGCTCGATTCCGTCAGCAGCTCGCACCGCATCGTCCTCAAGGGCGAGGAGCGCGCTGTACTGAATGCCACCAAGCAGACCAGCATCTCTACGCTTGCTGTTGACCCGGCAGGCACGGCTGATGTGAAGATGGACAACACTTCGTCCGTAAACACGCTCGTTATCGCGGGCAAGGGCGGCTCCGTTGGCTACAGCGGCGCAGTCTCCAACATCGAGATCACCACTTCCGGCCGCACCATCGTGCTCGAAGGCATGACCTCGGATGCCATCACCATTACCGGCAGCAACAACACCATCCTGCTCAAGGGCGACGCGGATACCGTCTCCGTACTGCGCGGCTCCGGCAACCGCATCACGCTGTCCGGCACGGTCGGCACGATGGTTCTGGCCGGCAAGAACACCACGGTTGACGGCACCGGCAAGATCGGCACCGTAGACACCCGCATGGTCGGCTGCACGGTAATGGCTAAGGCCGACCACACGATCGACAACATCGATCCCGGTCTGGATGGCGTTCAGATCACGATGACCGTTCCGGATAAGGTTAAGGCCGGCGGCTCGCTGACTGCCAAGGTCAGCTTCTCCGGCGTAAAGGAAGGCGTTACCTGCACTGCAATCTGGTATCAGGACGGCTCCGCAATCAAGGGCTGCACAAACAACAGCTTCGAGCTGACCAACGACAAAACCTCCAGCCACACCAGCACCTTCACCTTCACCAAGAATATGAAGACCAGCACGGCGATTGGCTTTAAGCTGCTCTACGACAACCCGTCCACCGGCGAAACCGAGCAGGTTTACGCCCAGAAGACCGTTCCGATCGAGAATTACTCTGCCGAGTGGTATGCACAGCGCGATGCTGCCGCTATCCTCAAGCAGGTATCCTCGGTTTACCGCGGCAACTACACCACATCCTACGCGGCCAACAACGATTACTCCAAGACCACCAAGGAGGTCTGGATCAACGCCAAGGGCTACTCCAGCAACACCAATTATCTGGTCTGGATCAACCGCGCATACCAGCATGTAAACGTATTCACCGGCTCCAAGGGCAACTGGAAGCTGACCAAGAGCTTTATCGTCGGCACCGGCGCTGCCTCCACCCCGACTCCGGTCGGCGTGACCACCGTCAGCTACAAGCTGAAGGCAGGCTGGACCACCGGTACTTACACGGTTCGTCCGGTTGTAGGCTTCTACCCGGGCACCGGCTACGCGTTCCACTCCCGCCTGTGCTATCCCGGTACCGACACCGAATACGACTTCAGCAGCGGCTATCCGGTTTCGCACGGCTGTGTACGCATGAAGCACAATGACATCAACTGGATTTACAACAACGTACCGATCGGCTCGACTGTCGTAATCTACTAAACCGCAGCTGCAAACACCGATATTCTCCGTTTTTCCGGAGAGTATCGGTGTTTTTTTGCTGCAAAGCAGTGTGTACATCATCAACATCCTATTTTGCACTGCAATGATAAATTCTCACCCTGATAGTGTAATTCGTCATTTTATACGCATTTTTCGCAAATGCAATTGGTTATCGTTATGACATTTTAATGTTGACACCGACAACATCAAGGACTATAATAAACCCATCACAACAAACAACGAGGTGAGGAAATGGCCGATCAGTATCATCATGGAAATCTGAAAAGCAAGCTGCTGGAGGAAGCGGTCACGCTGATCTCGCAGGACGGCCTCGAAAATCTTTCTCTCCGGCGACTGGCAACGCAGTGCGGCGTGAGTCACAACGCCATCTACCGCCATTTTGACAGCAAGGAGCGCCTGATCGACGCCTGCCGTGCCTATGTCATGCAGGAGCTGACGCGCACACTCGAGCTGACGCTCAGCGGTCTGGACGAAAGCCTGCCGCAGACCATGGAACAGCTCGGCACCGCCTATCTGGATTTTTACATGCGCAATCCGACGTATTTCAGCGCGTATTTCCGCAATGCGTCCCAGAAGCTGACGTTCTCGCTTGAGCCGATCGAGGGCAACTACCCGCCGTTTTCCGTTTTCCGCCGTGTGGCTGTCGCTATCGCGGAAAAGCAAGGCATTCCGCTGGATGAGACACGATGGCGGCTTCTGCGCTACTGGACGATGCTCAACGGCATGTTCGCCATGTGGATCTCATCCAACGTGGAACTGCCCGAAAACTGGAAAACCTGTCTGAAAAACGAATTTTAAGGAGCGTTTACGATATGAAACAGATCATTCTTACGGGCGACCGCCCGACCGGCAACCTACATGTCGGCCACTACGTCGGCTCACTGGCCGAGCGCGTGAAGCTGCAGAATTCCGGAAAATATGACGAAATTTACATCATGATTGCAGACGCACAGGCGCTGACCGACAACGCCGAGCACCCGGAGCGCGTGCGCCAGAACATTATGAAGGTCGCGCTGGACTATCTTGCGGTCGGCATTGACCCGGAAAAGTCGAACATCTTCATCCAGTCCATGGTGCCGCAGCTGACCGAGCTGACGTTCTACTACATGAATCTTGTCACGGTGTCCCGTGTACAGCGCAACCCTACCGTTAAGGCAGAGATCCAGATGCGCAACTTTGAAGCCAGCATTCCGGTCGGTTTTTTCTGCTATCCGATCAGCCAGGCGGCGGACATCACCGCATTCAACGCTACGGCTGTTCCGGTTGGCGAGGACCAGGAGCCGATGCTCGAGCAGTGTCGCGAAATCGTGCACAAGTTCAACACGGTTTACGGCGAAACGCTGACGATGCCGCAGATTGTTCTTCCGTCCAACAACGCCTGCATGCGTCTGCCCGGCACAGACGGCAAGGCGAAGATGAGCAAGTCGCTCGGCAACTGCATCTACCTTGCGGATCCGGAGGAGGTCGTTCGTGAGAAGATCATGTCCATGTACACCGATCCGGATCACATCCGCGTGCAGGATCCCGGCAAGCTGGAGGGCAATACCGTGTTCACCTATCTGGATGCGTTCTGCCAGCCGGAGCACTTCGCAGAATTCCTGCCGGACTACCAGAACCTTAACGAGCTGAAAGCGCACTACCAGCGCGGCGGACTCGGCGATGTGAAGGTAAAGAAGTTCCTGAACAACGTCATGCAGTCGCTGCTGTCGCCCATGCGTGAGCGCCGTGCACAGTGGGAGGGTCGCCTGCCCGAAGTCTACGAGATTCTCAAGAAGGGCAGCGAAATCGCCGCTGAGACCGCTCAGGGTACGCTCGATCGAGTCCGTCACGCGATGAAGATCGACTATTTCACCGATAACGGCCTGCTCAAGTAAAAACAGCAAAATAAAGGACGAACCGCTTGGTTCGTCCTTTCTGTTAGATTTTCGGGATTTGCTGGGTCACGCAGTGGATATTGCCGCCGCCGATGAGGATATCGCGAGCCGGAATCGCAACTACCTTGCGGGTCGGGAAAAGCTCCTGCAGGATAGCCTGCGCCTTTTCATCCATCGGGTCACCGAAGGCAGGCATGACAACAGCCTCGTTCGCAATGTAGAAGTTGACGTAGCTTGCCGCCAGACGCTCTCCCGGGGTACGGGTCGGCTCGCCGTCGCACAGGTCAAGGCCGTCGCACTCCTCTGCGGTGATGGTCACCGGCTTGGGCAGCGGCAGCTTGTGCACCTTGATCCTGCGGCCCTTGGCATCGGTCGCAGCTTCCAGTGCATCCAGACTGGCCTTGGAGAGCGCATACTGCGGGTCGGTCTCGTCATCCGTCCACGCGAGCACAACCTCGCCCGGAGCCGTGAAAGCGCATACGTTGTCAACATGCTCGTTGGTCTCGTCGTTGTAAATACCGCGCGGCAGCCAGATCACCTTAGAAACGCCCAGATAATCGCACAAAACCTGCTCAATTTCGGCCTTTGTGAGATCGGGATTGCGTCCCGCGCTCAGCAGGCAGGCTTCGGTGACGAGCGCGGTGCCCTCGCCATCCGAGTGGATGGAGCCGCCCTCGCAAATGAAATCGCGTTTATCGTATACGTCGTTGCTGACCAGGTCGCAAAACTTGCGCGCCACGCGGTTGTCCTTCTCCCACGAGGGATACAGGCCGTCCACATCGCCGCCCCACGCGTTAAACCCCCAGTCGATGCCGCGGCGCTCTCCTCTGCCGTTGATAACAAAGGTCGGGCCAACGTCACGCGCCCACGCATCGTCAGTCTCCATCACGACCAGACGAACGCGGTCGGGCAGCTGCGCACGCGCGTTGTCATACTGCCCTTCCGAGCAGAGCACGGTCATGCTTTCGCTTTCGGAAATCGTCTCGATCACACGCAAAAAGGCTTTCCGGGCCGCATAGGCGCCGTACTGCCAGCTGTCGGCGCGTTCCGGCCAGATCATCAGGCAGCCCTCATGCGGTGCAAACTCCGCAGGCATATAAAACCCGTCCTGCGCGGGTGTAGTGTGCAAAATTTTCATGGTATCTCTCCTGTTCGGTGGTACATCAAGAGTACAACATTTTGATGGAATTTGCAATGGTCGTAGGCGGTTTGAAATGAAAAATTGAGAATATAGAATGCTATACTATCGCAGCAGAACAATCGGCGGTTGAGGTGGAAAACCATGAACCTTTTGGGGCAAAATGGTCTATGTTCTGCCGCCTGAAAGTCCGCAGCTATGTATTGGCTGCGAATGTTGCAGGTACGTTAAAAGTTGCGCCGCTTCAAATTCTCAAGTTTCCGGTCGTCCTTCCACATAAGTTTTTGGATGCCGAGAAGTTCAATCTGCGGTTTTCGGACGCATCCGAGATCACGGAAATTGCGGACAAGCTGCGGTGGTATCGTTATCAAAAAGGACTTCGCCAGCGTGACGCGGCGGACTATGCGGGCATCGACCGCAGTACTTACATCCATTATGAGGAGGCAGGGCGGGACTTTTATCCGAAGAAACATATGGAGAAGCTGGCGGAGCTGTTTGAGGTACCGCTTGAGAATTTGCTGGATGACTATAAAGCGGCTTTATGGTGGCTGCTGCCAGTTGTGTGGGGAGAACGCTTTTCGTGAATTTAATGCAGATATTTCCGAAGCGCATCATATTGCTTATTTTTCGGATTCCAAAATAACGATTCTTCAAATATAATCATTCTTTGCCCCAACCATCATCGGCTGATACATAAATTAAATCCGAAGTTTGATTATAACAGAGGTTGCTTTGTATTCTCAGAAAATTCCGAACTAAGAATTGAGCTTGATTTTCACCTGATGAAATGACATCGGAATAAAAATGGCATCCGCTGAACGATCTTTAATATTGAGAACTGGTCTTTTGATTGAGCTTACAAAACCTCTTGGTGGGTGTCAATTAAGTCACGCCCCATTATACCCTTGATTGCAAGGGTATAATGGGGTATAATTCTACATAGAATAGTATCTCACAGGAGGTGCGCTATGGACTTATCTGAGATGCAAACCCGCGTGGCGGAGTTGGAACAGCAGATTTCTGCTTTGCCCGCTGGCTCTGTCACGAAGAAAACCGTCAATGGTAAGGAGTACTTTTACCACCGTTGGACAGAGAACAAGAAGCGGCGGGAGAAGTATATTCCTGCTGACGAATTGGAGAATTTCCGTGCTCAGATCGAACGGCGGAAGGCGCTGGAACAGGAGCTGAAAGCGCTGAAAAAGCAGCTGCCCAAGGCGAAATCTACGAACCCTTCTGCGTTTACTACCAATGTCCGCACCGGCGAGGCGCTGCGTTCCTTTGCGGCATCTGTTCGCGGCTATCGCAGGCGCGAGTGCTTCCGGCAGCTGCACGACTTTGTCTGCGGCGAGCCGCAGGACAAGGTGTTCATTCTCTACGGCCTGCGCCGGACGGGTAAAACCACCATGATCCGGCAGATTTTTGCGGAGATGAGCAACACGGAGCTTGCCAAGTCAGCGTTCATTCAGATTACCGCAAAAGACTCGCTGGCAGACGTGAACCGTGACCTCAAGGCACTGGAAGCACAAGGCTTCCGCTATGTGTTTCTCGATGAAGTGACGCTGATGGAGGATTTCATCGAGGGCGCGGCGCTGTTTTCTGACGTGTTTGCAGCCTGCGGCATGAAGATCGTGCTCTCCGGCACGGACTCGCTGGGCTTCCTCTTTACAGAGGACGAGCAGCTTTACGACCGCTGCATCCTGCTGCACACCACATTCATCCCTTACCGAGAGTTTGAATCCGTCCTCGGCATCCACGGCATCGACGAGTATATCCGCTACGGCGGCACCATGAGTCTCGGCGGTGTTCACTACAACGAGACCTCCACGTTTGCCAGCAAGGAAAGTACCGACGAATACGTGGACACCGCCATTGCCCGCAACATCCAGCACTCTCTGCGCTGCTATCAGTATGAGGGGCATTTCCGTCATTTGCGGGATTTGTACGACAAGAATGAGTTGACCAGCGCCATCAACCGGGTGGTGGAGGACATCAACCACCGCTTCACGCTGGAGGTGCTGGCGCAGGATTGGAAGTCCCACGACCTCGGCATTTCCGCCAGCAACCTGCGCCGGGATCGGAAGAACCCGACGGACATCCTCGACCGCATCGACCTTGCGCTTGTCACCGACAGTCTGCGGAAGCTGCTGGAGATCCGCAACAGGGCAGAGCAGACCGTGGCGCTGGACGATGTTCACGCGGCGGAGATCAAGGAGTATCTGGACTTGCTGGACTTAACGCGGGAGATCGATGTGCTGCACCTGCCGGATGTCAGCACGAAGTCCAGCCGCACGGTGATCGCACAGCCGGGACTCCGCTATGCGCAGGCGGATGCGCTGATCCGCAGTCTGCTGCTGGATGAGACGTTCAGCGCGCTGTCTCTGGCAGAGCGCACCGCTGTGCAGCAGCGCATCCTGACCGAGATCAAAGGGCGGATGCTGGAGGACATCGTCCTGCTGGAAACCAAGCTGGCAAACCCCAAGAAGCAGGTATTTGTCCTGCAATTCCCTGTGGGCGAATTTGACATGGTGGTGTTTGACCCAGAGGCGGGCTCCTGCCGGATTTTCGAGATCAAGCACAGCGAAGAAGCTGTCCCGCAGCAGTATCGCCATTTGATCGACAAGCAAAAATGCGCCCAGACCGAGCACCGCTACGGCCCGATCACCGGGAAGTTTGTCCTCTATCGCGGGGAAAGCCAAGAGATAGACGATATTCAGTATCAGAACGTGGAAGAATATCTGCGAAGCCTTGCATAACAAAACCGCCGTCCCGATTTTTCGTTCGGGGCGGCGGTTTTTATGATGCAGCTTGTCATATGACAAGCTGTGACGCAAAACAAACTTGACGTATGACAAGTAATGAAGCGCAAAAATCGTGCGGCGCGACTGTACGAATGCAGTCGATGACGAAAACAATAATGTTCTAAATAGCACGCATCGCTCATTCCATCAATCATTTTCTCGATTCACATGAGTGATGCCCTCCAAACTGGCACCATCAGCGCGCGAAAACCTCTGTCTATCCGCAGAAATTTTCAGATTCTTCCCTTGGGTAGCTTTTCAAATGGATTCCAATTCGATATATATATATATATATATATCTACCAACCTAACGAATAACGCGAGGTGCCGCCATGAAACCGAAAGATACGCCGAAGCAATATGTCATCTACTCCCGCAAGTCCAAATTCACCGGCAAGGGCGAGAGCATCGAGAACCAGATCGAGCTGTGCCGCCAGTACATCGCCATGCACTTTGGCGAGGATGCGTCGGAAAACGTGCTGGTCTACGAGGATGAGGGCTTTTCCGGCGGCAATCTGGAGCGCCCGCAGTTCAAGAAAATGATGAAGGACTCGCAGAAGATCGCGTTTGCGGCCATTGTTGTTTACCGCTTCGACCGGATCAGCCGCAACATCGGTGACTTCGCAAAGCTCATCGAGGACCTGGGCGACCGGCACATTGACTTCATCTCCATCCGCGAGCAGTTCGACACGTCCTCCCCCATGGGCCGGGCGATGATGTATATTGCATCGGTGTTCTCTCAGCTGGAGCGGGAGACCATCGCCGAGCGCATCCGGGACAACATGCACGAGCTGTCCAAGACAGGACGCTGGCTGGGCGGCACAACGCCCACGGGCTACGCCTCAGAAAGCCTGTCCAGCGTGACGGTGGACGGCAAGGTAAAGAAAGCCTGCAGGCTCAAGCCCATCCCGGAGGAAATCCAGCTGGTCAGGACGATCTTCTCCGTATTCATGGAAACCGATTCTCTCAGCAAGACCGATCAGTACCTGCTGGAGCATCGCTGCGTCACGAAGCGCGGCAAGCAGTTCACCCGCTTTGCTATCCGGGGTATTCTGACCAATCCGGTCTACATGATCGCCGATGAGACGGCGTATCAGTATCTGAAAGAAAACAATGTTGACCTGTTTGCCGAGCGCGCAGCAACGTGGCGCTGCTGTCCGGGCTTCTGCGCTGCGGCGAATGCGGCGACTATATGCGCCCGAAGCTGACCAACCGCAAGAATGCGGACGGCGAGCTGATCTACACCTACATGTGCTCCACCAAGGAGCGTAGCCACGGCACGGTCTGCTCTATGAAAAACTGCAACAGCAACACGCTGGACGCCAAGATCATCGAGGAGATCCGCAAGCTGTCCGCCGACAAGGAGACCCTTACCCGGCTGCTGGCGCAGACCAAGAAGGTTATCAGCGGCAGCAAGGAGGGCTACGATGCAGAGCTTGCGCTGCTCCGGGAGAAACACGCCGAGACGGAAGAACGCCTCAAACGGCTGGTGAAGTCCCTGTCCGTTGCCAGCGACACCTCTGCAAAGTACGTCATGGAGCAGATCGACGAACTGCATCGGGAGAGCGAGACTCAGCAGGCAAGACTTTCCGAGTTGGAAGCCCTCACCGAGCAGAGCCGGATGCTGCATCAGGAGTTCGCCTTCCATCAGGAAATGATCGAATCCTTTGCCAGCGCGGTGGATTCTGCTACGCTGGAGGAAAAACGCCGCCTGCTACGCACCATCGTCAAAAAGGTGGTCTGAGACGGCAAAAACGCCTACGTTTACCTCTTTGCGGAGGATGGAGAGGCGGATTTGCCGCCCGTAGAACAACCTATGTATCCGTTGGGAGAGGATAGAGAATGGAAAATGAACATAATATTTAACGGTATGCGGGCGGTCACCGGCCGTCCCTGCGATTACACGATTGCCGATGTTTGAGAGAACGCCATTCTTACCTGATAAATACACCGATTTTCCCCTCACCTGCATTTTCCATTCTCAATTATTCAACTTTCCCTTTATCAACCCCGCAGAATATGGTACACTAAAAATGTATCAACCCATTTCCAAAGGAGAGGTGCATACCATGAATTACACTTACACCTATACATACACACCGCTTTTCACAATGATTCTGCCGATTCTGGCACTTTTACTGATTCTTGCGGGCGGAATCGCGCTGTACACGCTGTTTGTCCGCAAACCAAATCACTACCACGGCGCGGCAGCCAAGCTGCATGATTTTCTCAATTTCCGGCACGCGTACACCGAGGGTCTGCTGAAAATCCTGTACTGCATGACGGTCGCTGCGCTGGCTGTCTACAGCGTTATTCTGCTGTTTTTCCACTTTTTCTGGGCGATCCTGCTGTTTATCGTCGGAAATATTGCTGCACGGCTCGGCTATGAATTTATTATGATGCTGTTCAGCATGCACCGCACCCTGCGCAGCATTGACCGCAAAATGCCCGAGCCGCAGCCGTTCGAGCAGCTGGCTCCCGCACCGCAGCCCGAGCCGCAGAATACATCGGAAAATCCGCTCCCGCCCGATCAGCCGTAACACAGACCGCTGTTTCCGCTTGAAATTTGTTCAACGCAGATTGCAAAAACACGCAAGTCATGATAAAATAGATATACTATTACAGAATTTCGCGGCAGGACCAACCCATGTGCTGCCCTACAGAAAAGAGTATCTTAGAAAAGGAGGTCCGTGCATTGAAAATTCAGGAAAGCGCGGAAAACTACCTGGAAGCCATCCTGGTTCTGACGCAGAAAAATGGACAGGTGCGCTCGATCGACGTTGCGCACTACACCGGCTTTTCCAAGCCGAGCATCAGCCGTGCCGTTGGCCTGCTGCGCGATAACGGTTACGTTTCCATCGACCAGAACGGTCTGCTGGGGCTGACCGAATCCGGCATGCAGATCGCCACCAGCATTTACGAGCGCCACACCGTGCTCACCGCGTTCCTCACCGCTCTCGGCGTGGACGCTGAGACCGCCGCTGAGGATGCGTGCCGCATCGAGCATGTGCTGAGCGAGGAAACCTTCGACAAGCTCAAGCAGCATGCGAAGGCGTATATCGACGCACAGGGTAAATAAGACCTGTTGAAAATCCTGCCTGAAAAGGCAGGATTTTTTATATCAAATTTTATCGAACAAATTTTCGATAAAATCATTGCATTCAAATCGGCACCCTGTTATAATGGGTGTATCGAATCCGAATACACCGCCGCTCTGCGGCTTTCATATTTGTAACTTTTTCAGGAGGAAATGCTATCATGGCTACCAAAAAGCAGTTGGAACCAGTCGCTCCTGCGGCTGATAAGAAGAAAGCACTTGCCGCTGCGCTCGGTCAGATCGAAAAGCAGTTCGGCAAGGGCTCGGTCATGCGTCTGGGCGAAAACACCGGCATGAACATCGAACACATCCCGACCGGCTCGATCGGTCTGGATCTCGCACTCGGCATCGGCGGTCTGCCGCGCGGCCGAATCATTGAGATCTACGGACCGGAATCCTCCGGTAAGACCACGGTTGCGCTGCACAGCGTTGCAGAGGCGCAGAAGCTGGGCGGCACGGCTGCGTTTATCGACGCCGAGCACGCGCTCGACCCGGTTTACGCCAAGGCACTCGGCGTTGACATTGACAGCCTGCTGGTCTCCCAGCCGGACACCGGTGAGCAAGGTCTGGACATTGCAGAAGCGCTTGTGCGCTCGGGCGCGATCGACATCGTGGTTATCGACTCGGTTGCCGCGCTGACACCGCGCGCCGAAATCGAAGGTGAAATGGGCGATTCCTTTGTCGGTCTGCATGCCCGCATGATGAGTCAGGCGATGCGCAAGCTGGCCGGCTCGATCGCCAAGAGCCAGTGCGTGGCCATCTTTATCAACCAGCTGCGTGAGAAGGTCGGCGTCATTTACGGCAATCCGGAGGTCACCACCGGCGGCCGTGCGCTCAAGTTCTATGCGTCTGTCCGCATGGAGGTCCGCCGCGTGGAGCATCTGAAAAACGGCACCGAGCTGATCGGCAGCCACACCCGCGTAAAGGTTGTAAAAAACAAGGTCGCTCCCCCGTTCAAGCAGGCTGAGTTCGATATTATGTACGGCGAAGGCATTTCCCGCACGAGCGAGCTGGTCGATCTCGGCGTGGAATTCGGCATCCTCAACAAATCCGGCGCGTGGTTCTCCATGGGCGATACCCGTCTGGGTCAGGGCCGCGATGCTGCCAAGCAGTATTTCAAGGATCATCCGGACATCGCGGATGACGTACAGAAGCAGATCATGGAAAGGGTTGCCGAGGAGCGCAGCAAGCTGGCGCAGAGCCATGCGGCACGTCCTTCCGCCGCTGTGCCGACCGAGAAGGCCGAAAAGCCTGCGGATAAGGCACCGCGTCCGTCGTCCTCCAAGGCGGTCTCCATCGACGCGGACGATTTTGACGACCTCGACGAAGAATAATGAGCGAGGATAAATACCGCGCAGCCCTCGATATGGCGGCAAAACAGCTGTCTTATCGGGCACTGAGTGCGAAAATGCTGCGCGACAAGCTGCTTGCCAAGGGGCACGATGAGGAAGCCGCCGATTACGCGCTTGCGTGGCTGACCGAACGCAGTATGCTCAATGACGAGCTTTTCGCGGAAAGCGTTGTGCGCGGCTACACGCGCAAGGGCTACGGCGCGGCACGCATCCGGCAGGAGCTGACCCGCCGCGGCATAGACCGCGACACCGCAGAAGCGGCTATGCAGACCTTCTCTCCGGATGAGGCGCAAATGCTGGCTCTGCTCGAAAAACGCCTGCGCGGTGACGTTTCCGACCGAAAAGAGGTCGAAAAAGCCGTTGCAGCACTCCAGCGGCGCGGTTTTGCATGGAATGATATCAAGCGCGCACTCGAAACCTACGGCAGTTCGCTGCCCGAGGAAGAATAATTTTTTATTCAAGGGTTTCTATCCTCAAGCGAATCTTTTCGCGCGATAGCGCGCATGAAATAGAATTTGCTGTGCAAATTCCAAAAAAGTCAGGGCGTGTGAACTGCACCCCATTTGTTAGACAGTATGGTATACTATCTAACAAGTGGGGTGT
>ERZ833782.715-NODE-715-length-37163-cov-7.453298_pt1 | contig 37163 bp, 31 predicted proteins | sample MGYA00519577_ERZ833782 | MGnify/ENA primary metagenome ERZ833782 (study PRJEB31850, sample SAMEA3708745) | human gut metagenome | biome: human gut; feature: human-associated habitat; material: faeces | place: China | collected 2014 ...
TGGGTTCAGAACGTCGTGAGACAGTTTGGTCTCTATCCTCTGCGCTCGTTGGAATCCTGAGGAGGCCTGCCCATAGTACGAGAGGACCTGGGTGGACGGACCTCTGGTATGCCGGTTGTCGCGCCAGCGGCATGGCCGGTTGGCTACGTTCGGGAGGGATAACCGCTGAAAGCATCTAAGCGGGAAGCCTGCTCCAAGATTAGGATTCCTTGGCACTTCGGTGCCTGTAGCCCGCATGTTGAACACGTGTTCGATAGGCCGGAGGTGGAAGCCCCGCGAGGGGTGGAGCCGACCGGTACTAACGGGCGACGGCGACATAACATTCCGATCCCCTTGCGGGGGATTGGTTCCGCGTCTTTCCTGTGCTGGATCGTCCTGGACGGCAATATGCGTTGGGATGGTCACTGAACGATACAACGATAGGCGTTTGCCTCGCGTCCGCTAGCCGGTTCCCAAACCGCCACCGATAGCATGCCGGCTTGGATTCCTTTGGTTTCCTTGCCGTGGCCGTTAGATTTGCGGTGGTCATAGCCCTGGTGAGACGCCCGGTCCCTTTCCGAACCCGGTAGCTAAGGCCAGGCGCGGCGATGGTACTGCACTCGAGAGGGTGTGGGAGAGTAGCACGCCGCCGCTTCCACTTGTGATGGGGTTCCCGTCGAGCTTACGCTCCGGGAACCCCATTTTTTATCCCCGAATCTTTTGTTCCTCCTCCCGGTTCTTCCGGCTGACCCCATGCGGGTTCCCGGAAGGGCTTTTTTATTTCCCGTATTTCCTTCTTCCTTCCGGGACTCCCGTGGGGCTTGGCTTCCGGGGACCCCGTCTTTCCATCCTTGATTTCCATCTGATTCCCAGGTCTCCCGCAGGGGCATGGAAATCCTTTCCACTCCTGGTTTTTTCTCTTCGGCGCCGCGGATTCCTGCTAGAAGACCGGAAAAACTATGGTTTTGGGACCTCGTGTGTGTCCCATGCATCAAAGCGCTTAGACTGGTCTTATGGCAAGAGTTACGGTGTATGACGTTGCAGAGAAGGCGGGTGTGTCTACCGCGACGGTCTCCTTCGCCTTCAGGCATCCCGACAAAGTGAAGGATGATACCAAGGCCAAGGTCCTCAGGGTCGCCGAGGAGCTTGGCTACGTTCCCAGCGGCAACGCACGTAGCCTTGCCAAAGGCAGGACGGGCACGTTGGGCATGTACGCGTTCGATATGCTGCTGGAAAGACCTCAGGGAAGCAACCTTGAGGATGATTGGCCTGATGTTTCCCCCAGATCCATCGACGAGCCTCTGGACGGTGACGAACCCAACGTTCTTATATATCCGTTATACGTTGATGAGGTGCTCCGCGGCTTCGAACTCGAATGCTGGAAGAGCGGGAAGGGCATGCTCATGGGTGCCGCCTCGAAAAAGAATGATCATAGATCTGTAACGGATATCGCCGGTCGCGTTGATGGTCTGGCGCTGATGCCAAGTGGATATAACGATACGCTCCCTCTTTCCATGTTGGCGAAGACCATTCCGCTTGTAATGGTGGGTGTGGGCGATGAAAAACTGCCTGCCGCATACCTGCAATGCGATAACGCATCGGGCATGAGACAGATTGTCGACCATCTTGTCGAAGTCCACCATATCAACGATATGGCATTCGTCGGTGGTGTCAATGGTGGAGCGTGCGCGAGGGGTACCGACGCTGATGACGTCGTCTCGCGCTATGACGCGTTTAAAAAATACCTCGAGGAACGCGGGCTAGACTCCAAAGGGGCTCTGTTGGATGACTCTTTCGCCACGTCCGATGAATACATGGTGGGTTTGTGCGAGGCGATAGGATCCGGCAGACTGCCGCAGGCCTTGGTCTGCGGCACGGACCAGACCGCCTTCGGCGTGATCAGACTCCTCGAGGAGGCCGGTGTCCGGGTTCCCGACGACGTCATCGTCACCGGATTCGACGGAATCCTCGCCGGACGGCTGATGGAACCGCAGCTGACGACCGTCCGCCAGCCCATGGAGGACATGGGGCGCGAGGCGGCTCGCATGCTGCTTTCCAGGAACGGGGAGCCTTGGGAGAAGGCTGAAAGACGAGTATTCCCGGTTCGCCTCATTGTGCGCGGCAGCTGCGGATGCAATCAAAAAATCTAAGCGCATAAATCATATGGGCGTGTCGCCTTGACTTCCTTAAATCTAAGCGCTTAAATTGTAATATCAATCTAAGCGGTTAGATTGATATGAATCAAAGGAGATTTCAATGAGGAAGCCATTTTTCAAAGCGGTCGTGGCCGGCATGGCCAGTGTGGCGATGATTGCCGGTATGTCCGCGTGCGGACGGTCCGCGAACAACGCGGATTCCGATTCCGATGCGGTCAAGACCATCGATTCAAGCAAGGCCACCGGCGACCTGACCATCTGGGCCATGGGCAACGAGGGCGACCTGCTGGGTGATTTCGTCAAGGGATTCGAAAAGGAGAACCCCGACGTCAAGGTCAAGGTCACCGCGATCCCATGGTCCTCAGCGCACGACAAACTCCAGACCGCCATCGCCGCGGGCAACGGTCCCGACCTTGCGCAGATGGGCACCACCTGGATGGCCGATTTCTCCAACTCGTTCTCCACCGTGCCTGACAACCTCGACATGTCCGACTTCTCCGACGGGTCTAGGGCTACTGGCCAGGTCGACGGGAAACAGCTCGGCGTGCCTTGGTACATCGACACCAGAGTGCTGTACTACCGTACCGACATCGCCGAGATGGCTGGTTGGAACAAAGCTCCGAAGACTTGGAATGAGCTTAAGCAGATGGCTAAGGACATGCAGAAGGTCGATGGGGTCAAATACGGCATGAACCTCAACCCATCTGGCACTGACGCGTTCCTCGGAACTTTGCCGTTCTCCTACTCGGCCGGGGCGTCCTTGACTAACAAGGAACAGACGAAATGGACTTTCGAAGATACTGGCATAAAGAAGGGACTGAACTTTACCACCAGTCTCTACAAGGACGGCGTCGCGAACGTCAACGCCGACGTAAGCTCCGGTGCCGACATAGCGAACTTCGTGTCCGGTGACACTCCGATGATGCTGCAGGGGCCGACCGCCGTCAGCCAGATCAACGAATTGGGCGGCGACGGATTCGAATCCAAGTACGCCACCGTCGTCCTGCCGTCGATGGACGAATCCTCGGGTCCCGCCACGTCCTTCGTCGGAGGCTGCGACCTTGTGACGTTCAAGGATTCCAAGAACAAGCAGTCCGCGTGGAAGTTCATCCAGTGGGCCAGCAAACCCGAGGTGCAGGCCGAATGGTACAAGAAGTCCTCCGATCTGCCCGCTTCCCAGAAGGCATGGGACGATGACGCGCTCTCCGGCAACGACAAGCTTTCGGCATTCGGCGACCAGCTGAAGAACACCATGGCTCCGCCGGCGCTGTCCACCTGGGCCCAGGTATCCTCCGCCGCGGACCGTATCCTCGAGCAGATGAACAAGGGACAGGTCACCGTCGACGAGGGGCTGAAGAACCTGCAGTCCGAAGCCGACTCCATCGGAACCGGGAACTGATCCCATGAGCCTCGGAACAAGAAAGACGAAGACGGAGGGCTCGGGCAACGTCCTCCGCCGCCGTCGCACGATTCTCGCATGGGGATTCGCGCTGCCCTTCGCGGTCGTGTTCTGCGTATTCATGCTGATCCCCCTCCTGTCCTCGATGGCGATGTCCTTCACCGACATCACCTCCAAGGACCTCCGCACCCCGTTCAACGTCAACTTCGTCGGACTGGACCAGTACATCGCACTGTTCCACGATCGTCGCTTCCTGCACGCGTTGGGCGTCACCGGAATCTTCGTGCTCGTCGGCCTGCCGATCACCATGGTGATCGCCCTCGCGTTCGCGGTGGCTCTCAACAAGGGATCCAAGCACCTCAACGCGTTCTTCAGGGCGGTGTTCTACGCGCCGGTCGTCGCCAGTGTGGTCGCAGTCTCCGTCGTGTGGAGGTACATCCTCCAGAAGGACGGCCTGCTCAACTCGCTCTTGGCCGTCTTCGGCATTGCCGGACCGGACTGGCTGCACGACACCCGCTACGCACTGCCCGCGCTGATGGTCATGACCATCTGGCGCAACATGGGAACGCTGATGATCATCTTCCTCGCCGGCCTGCAGGCCATCCCCGAGGAGCTGAAGGAGGCCGCGGCCATCGACGGCGCGGGCAAATGGCGCATCTTCCGCAGCATCACGCTTCCGCTGCTCAAGCCCACGCTGCTGCTGGGAGCCGTGCTCCTTTCCGTCGCCTACCTGCAGTTCTTCGAGGAATCCTTCGTGATGACCCAGGGAGGGCCGCTCGACTCGACGCTCTCCGCCGCGTACTACGTGTACCAGAAGTTCGGTTTCGGACAGTACGGAATCGCTTCCGCAGCCAGCTGGGTGCTGTTCATCATCATCGCGCTGGTCAGCGTGCTCCAGTTCCGCATTCTCAAGGAGGATTGAGATGACAGCCACGACAGTCGCGGCCTCGAGGCCGCAAAGCAACAAGCAGTCGCTCTGGCGCCGATTCGTCAAGGGGCGTGGACTCTCCTACTGCGTCCTCGCGGTGATCGGAGTCTTCTGGATCTTCCCGTTCCTGTGGATGGCGCTGGGCTCGTTGAAGACCCAGAGGGAGATCCTCGCCAAACCGCCGAAGCTCCTGCCCGAGCACGCCTCGCTCGCAAACTTCGCGAAATGGTTCGGGGAGCTGAACTTCGGCACCTACTTCACCAACAGCATGGTCGTCGCCGTGATCACCGTCCTCGGGAACATGGTGTTCTGCTCCATGGTCGGATACGCCCTGGCGAAGATGGACTTCGCCGGCAAGAACATCTTGTTTGGCGCCGTCATGGTGACGCTCATGGTTCCGAGCGTGGCCACGTTCGTCCCCCTGTTCGTGATCATCTCGAACATGGGACTCGCGAACTCCTACGCGGCGCTCATCCTGCCGTTCCTGTGCCAGCCCATCGGAGTCTTCCTGATGAGACAGTTCATCTCCGGAATCCCCGACGCGCTGATGGAGGCCGCGAGGGTCGACGGCGCCGGTGAGCTGCGCATATTCTTCCAGATCGTCCTGCCCCAGTGCGGGCCGCCGCTGGCGACGCTGTCCATCCTCACGTTCCTGTCCTCTTGGAACAACTTCCTGTGGCCGTTGGTCGCGGCCCAGACCGAGGAGAAGTACACGCTGCCCGTGGCACTGTCCCTCTACTCCACCGGCCAGAACGCCACGAACTACAGCGTCCTGCTCGCCGGAGCGGTACTGGTGGTCACCCCGATCCTCCTCCTGTTCGTATTCCTGCAGCGCTACTTCATCCAGGGCGTCGCCGGAACGGGCATCAAATAGAAAGACATGTCATGAAAGAACAATACGAGTTCCCGCCGGAATTCATCTGGGGCGCGTCCACGGCCGCGCACCAGATCGAAGGGAACAACGTCGCGAGCGACTGGTGGGCCAGGGAGCATGCCGAACGCACGGATCTCAGCGAACCGTCGGGAGACGCGGCCGACAGCTACCACCGCTACGGCGAGGACATCAGAATGCTCGCCGACGCCGGATTGGGCATGTACCGCTTCTCCATCGAATGGGCCCGCATCGAGCCCGCGGAGGGCTGCTTCTCCAAAGCGCAGCTGCTGCACTACCGCCAAATGATCGACGCGTGCCACGAGAACGGCGTCGAGCCCATGGTCACGCTGAACCACATGACACTGCCGCTGTGGCTCGCCACCAAGGGCGGATGGCTCAACGCCGATGCCGTCGACTACTTCGCCCGGTACGTGCGGTACGTGATGCCGATCCTCCACGACGTCACCTGGGTCTGCACCATTAACGAGCCGAACATGGTCGCGCTGACCCGTGGCGGAACCGAAGGCAGCGACTTCGTGGCCGCCTCGCTGCCCGCGCCCGATCCGGACATCTCCGCTACGCTCGTCAAAGCGCACAGGAAAGCCAGGGAAATACTATCCGAGAACCCGCGTATCAAGTCCGGGTGGACCATCGCCTGCCAGGCGTTCCACGCCATGCCCGGATGCGAACGGGAGATGGAGGAATACCAGTACCCGCGCGAGGACTACTTCACCGAGGCCGCGGCCGGGGATGACTTCATTGGGGTGCAGGCCTATCTGAGGACCTTCATCGGCAAGGATGGCCCCGTGCCAGTCCCCGAGGACGCGGAACGCACCCTCACCGGCTGGGAGTACTTCCCGCCGGCGCTGGGCATCGCCATCCGCCATACTTGGAACGTCGCCAAACGCACGCCGATAATCGTCACCGAAAATGGCATCGCCACTGCCGATGACCGCCGGAGAATCGATTACACCTTCGACGCCATAGCCGGCATGCACGACGCGATGGACGACGGTATCGACGTGAGGGGATACCTCCACTGGTCCCTGCTTGACAACTACGAGTGGGGCTCGTTCGCTCCGACGTTCGGCCTGGCCTCCTGGGACAGGGACACCTTCGAACGCCATCCGAAGCCATCCTTGGATTGGCTAGGATCAATCGCGAGAAAGGGGGTCATGGCCAGATAGAAGCCGTTTCCTCTCCATCCATTACATGAAAGGGCGCACGTTTTGAAACGTGCGCCCTTTCGTTTGATTTGGCGGATTCAATAGAAAACGGGTATAGCCCTCGATCTGGAAGAACATGTCCGTCCGGCGGCCGATGCTCGCGGCTGGCATACGCCGAAAACGCAGCACTGCTGTTCCCGTAAGGTCGCATCTCCCTTAACGTGTCAAGCGTCTCCTGATACGTTGCTGTATCGACGCCGGTTTCGTCATTCCTTGCCTTTCCCGAGTGGCCCTGTCGGCCAAGTGCGTTTCAACTCGAGAAAATAGCCGGGTTATGGCGGGCCGGCGGGGAGGGGCGTGCTGGACGCCTGCGCGAACTCGGTCTGACCCGATTCGCTGGATGTCTAGCCACAATGGAATGACTTGATGCGTATTCCAAGCCGGACGGAGGATGGAATGCATCTCCACGCGGATGGCGGCCGAATTCTTAAGTGTTTGCACCAGCGTTACATAAAACGCTTAGCGAACCGAAATGATGTCCGGCGGAACGTGTCCTTGCGCGTCTTGGAAACGGATATCCGTATTCGTTCGAAGGTTTCTCGACCAGGGGATGGGCTTTGCTTTTTCAGATTGACAGTCCGTAATCATTTCGGATATGTCGGAATTTAGACAGGAATCCCTTGGATGCGCCGCGGGCGATAAATACGGGCCGTGGTGCGGGAAGGACCTCGAACATGACGATTCGAAGAACACGGTCGCCTATTTCGGCGAGCGTGCCGCTTCCCACCCTCGGCGAGGTCACGGCCGGCACCGCGAGCCTCAGCCGGTAGGAGCTACCCACAGGATCATTCGTGTTGGTCGGAGTTCTCTCGTTCGGCGACGGAATTGTATCCGTGGGGTACTTCGTCGTTGTTTCTACGGACGGATCCGAAGGTGTCCATCCACCAGTGTTCGCGGTCGATGATCTCTTTGGGTGACTTGTTCATGTCGAAGATCTCCAGGATCGAGTACTGGAAGTTCTTCTCGATGTATCCGGCGCCGAGGTTTCTGAGCTGCTTGTTTCCCCCGGAGTGGTCTCCGGACGCGTATTCCTTCCAACGCGACAGCAGACCGTGCGAGGCTCCTTTCCGTGAGTAGGCGGACCCCACGTAATGCCATCCCGTTCGTCTATCGGTCTGCAGATAGACCGCCTGGACGCTGCCGAGGGCCGCCCGCCATTCCTCGTTGTTCACGGCCGCCACGAGCTGCCGGTGCGTCAACCGAACGTTCTCGTATCCAGGGAACGGTAACGCGGATACGGGGGATTGAGCGATTTTCTCAAGGGTCATCGTCTTGAGAAAATCCCGGCGTCGTTCTTCATTGTTGGACAGGTTAAAGACGACTCCCGTGTAACCCGGATCTCTTTTGTAGTACACTACCGCCCTGGCCTTTAGCGAGGCGTATTCCGGGATCTCATTGTAACGGTATAGAATCTTGCCGTCGTTCTCCGTGTACTCGTCGAGGACGTCGTAGGCTCCGACGAACAGCCATTGTGTGGGGTGGGGATTCTCTGGCTTGAGCTGAATGAACTGGAGGACTTTACGTGTGTGAATCTGCGCTGTTGCCTTATCCTTATCTGGCCATTTCTTCGTGAAAATCCACTTCATCAGGTCATCATAGGAGGAATAGTAGGCGTCGGAAGATCACTCCATTTGCCCCATTCCGGGTTGCTGCCATTCAGACGAATGCTATAGCCGGCTAGGTCCTCTTCGTCGAGTCCCAATAGTTCGAGGAACCGGATCGGTTCCGTATCCTGGATTCCGTCTTCGATGCGCGTCATTGCCATCGCCTTTCCATTCCCGATTGCCGCCGGACGGTATGATTTTCCGGTTTGTAAGACAGTCTAGCGTCTTGATGATGAGGATTATGGAACCGGCTGGCTCCTTGCCAGGTGGACGTGGAGTCCGACGAAGGGTTGCGGGTCCGGCTGTCTTCGTGGAACGACGACGGTTTGACGTGGCCGGGTGATGGGAATGAGACCGGTCGCGCGGTGTCTGGGCGTTATCTGTTGTTATGTCGCCATGTCGCGAAATCGGTTCGTTGTTGGATGAGTGTGGTCCTGTGAATTCTTAAATGTTGTACCGAATGCAACATGCAACACTTGGTGAATCCGACTAGGACCATCGGAATGCGTCTTGGACCATTTCGAAAACGGAGGATTCCGTGAATATGGGATCGCTTCTTTGGATGGTTCTATTCCATGCGATACGTCCTGATTGGTTTTGGGAATATTGGGTTAGGAAACGCCTGATTGGGCCGTTGACTTCGTAATCTTGAATTAACTCCATGGCGGTGAGAAGCGGAGTACTTGTTCGCCTATCTGCCGAATATAGGAAGCCTGCGTCTTCAGGAGAATGCGGATAATCGTCTCTGAAACGAATAAGTGACTTTGTTACAAGTGATATTAACTGTTCAGTATCTTCGTCAGAAATATTGGAGGGCGAAGCGAACAGTTTTTTAGGGAAACAAAATATGACGCAATCGGCGAAGGCTACTATGCCGACGAAGGAAATGGAAATCCACCTTTCCTTAGAGGAAACTAAGGAAGGTTGGACCTTTCGGACTCTGTCCAGAAGATTCCATGTTTCTTCATCAGTGTAGTGGCGTCCGTCAATGAGCGTGTAGAGGTTCATGCGTCTTGTCCGTCGTTTTCCTCAAATTCGTTCGTGTCAGGTTCACTGTGGTCTTCTGGCTGAGCTTCCTCAGATAGCGTCTTTTTAAGCGACTCCTCGATGTCCAACACATCCTTGGTTTGATAATTGGCAAACAGATACGATAACGAGTCCACGTTCGCATCAAAAAACTCATTTCGATCATTTCGTAGCACATCATCCCAAAGGTAAATAAGCACCTTCTTGAAAGCGCCTCGAATACCAGCCTCGCTGCGCAACGCTTCCTCAGGGAGGAAGAACTGCCCGATAAGACGATCCTCTGGAACAGGTGGGCGTTTTTCCCGAAGCTTATTGTTCACGGAGGATAGAATCTGAAGCAGACTATGCGTTTCGTTGTTATAGATGATCTGAGACGTTTTGAGTTTTTCGTTCAGTGCCAGGGAGATAGTCTCATATTCAAAATCCCATCTCCTCTTGAAGGCGGAATCCATGAACATGACTCCCTGATCAGCATTATTCATCGTAGCCCATATGAATAAGTTTCCTGGAATGCGGAGTTCATTGGGAGATGAGACCCCTTCAAGATTGAGTAAATGCTGGCTTAGATAGTTCTTAAGTTCCCTCGGTGGTGTTATCCCGTATTTGCTGTTTCCGTGCTCATCCCTATCTAAAAGTTGGAAGATGTCACCAAAAACAGCGGCAGCATTCGCTCGATTAATTTCCTCGATGATGAGATAATACGGTTGCTGCGGATTGTTGCATGCTTCAATAAGCGATTCGGTGAAAGGGCCAGGGACAAACTGATAGTCGATTACTGGAGTACCTTGCAAGTCGGCTTTATTCCCTACAGAGTCAGTGTATTCGCCGATTGCCGCGTTATTAGAGTCGTGCCGATAGACAGGAGTCGGCTTGTAGGAGCCCACGAAATCGAAGTAAGAGTATTCGGAATGGAATACAACACGACGAATATGGCTCCTATATTTCTCAATCACTTGTGATTCAAGTTCATGACTTTTGCCTGTGCCTGGAGCACCATAGACTATCAGGTTATTGCCGACAATTTCCGACACGTTGTCCGTGATGCTTTCGTTATTTGTTGATTGTTCCTTAATGATGCGAGATGCTTCTCGATACAAATCGTCGTGCTCGGCCATAAGGAGGGTCACACGAGCGATTGATTCATTGGACGCTTGGACTAACTTAAGCGCACTGGTGACAGCTGATACATAATAATCGCCTTGGCCGCGGCTGATGCTCTTTCCGCCACCCCACATTTTGTAGTTGGTGAGGAATTCCATGAACCTGTCTGCGCTTGTCTGTGCGTCAGATCTATCGAATCCCAGTTCTGACAGATGCTGGATGACTGCGTTAGAGACTGCATCCCGCTCCTGCTTTTGCAGTCTTCGCTCTTTGGAGCCACCTCTTAGAATGTCGGTCACGACTTGCAGATTTTTTCCTTAAAAATTCCTCGTAAGATATCAGCAAGATTGTTGAAAAGATTGTAGTACTTGCGTAATCCCCTGAGGAAAGGTACCGCTAAGGATGCCCTAAGAATCAGAAAGCTGGGAAATGCTTCGACGTTACCGGACGATGAGCGTTGCGATATGAAATGTGGGTTGATGCATTCTACGCTGCTGGAATCGGAATAATATTTTTTGTACCAATTCAGAAAATCGGAACTGAGTGTGTAGTCTTTGGGTAAGAAGGCGTCAACTGCTTTTTCACATTTTGATTTCTCTTCGGCAAGATTGGGAAGTACTGTTTCGTCTGAGGTGAAGTATGGCATGTTTCCGCCTTTCCATTGGGGGTCATGCTTAGTTTAAGTCATAGAATGACTTATTAGGGATGATGGGATACTTTTGCTGTGTGAGTTTCCTTTCGTACTCGGTTCTGATGGATTAAGAGAATGAATTCGAAACGGAATATTATGTGGAATCATTGAATGCGACGAAACGTTTTATTTTTAACGAATCTAATAAAAAACGGCTGCTCCTCCGCTCTAGGCATCTTTGAGATTCGATTTCTCCATTGGTGAGTGGCGAGGTTCAAAGGCCAAGGCGGCCTGCAGGGATTTGCTGCACGCCTGCATGGCTTTCTCGCCATCAGTCATTCCTCTCAGGGTGTCTGACCACTCATCAGAATTCTTTTGACGCTCAAGGTAGTGGTATGTTGCGCTCCAAAGCCTTGTTGATAAGGCCCACACGTCTTGGGCCGCCAGTTTTTCCATGTGTTTATGGTCGAATCAACCCATGCAGCGTCACCCCCAAATCTGAACGGTGTGAGCGTTCATATTGGACGCGGACGGCGGCTGGAAACGGAATCGGCGGAAGAAAAGCACCGATGCCGTACGCTTCCTGATAGATTCCCGAGTGATAACAACCCACACATGGTCCTCGAAGCGAAAGGCCTGACGCATGCCCAGATAGCAAGGGGACTGGGGGTCTCGCGGACGACCGTGGTCAAGTATGCGACCAGCGACTATTCCTCGGTTCCTGCGACGGGAAGGGAGGGAAGCAGGTCGCTGATCGTGGGCGAGTATGCGCGCAAGGCCGATGAATGGCTCGAGGCGGACCGGCGCATGCCGCGCAAGCAGCGGCATATCGCCCAACGCGTGCATGAACGACTCGTGGAGGAATGTGGTTTCGAGGGCAGTTGTTCGTCAGGAATAATCATGGTTTCGATACAAGCAAATATTTACTAGGAAAATGTTCAAAGCCTTACAAAGTTTGGTATGTTGTCTTTTGGTCTTATCATGGAAGAATGAATGAGCTAACGGTTGATTTATCTTGTGATCACATTGCATTTAATCCATCTAGCTTAAATCTAGCGCAAGCAAATTATATTTATGGGAAAAATGGTACAGGAAAAAGCACTATTGCAAAATTGCTGGAACAGCAGTTTAAACAAGAATATACAGTGCTCAAATTCAGCGGGTTTGGTCAATTTCTCTCAGTGGATGAGGATCTTAATGCTATTTCTCTCGGAAAAGAGAATGCAAAGATTCAAGAAGAAATTAAGAATATAGATACTCAAATTGATCGGAAGCGAAGCAAGCGTGAGTTTTTTTCGAATTCTTGTCAAAAGAAGAAGTCTGATCTTGATGATGCGGAAAAAATACTGGAAAGCGTGTATTCAATTGGAGCTTCTAATGTTAAAAATATAAGCAATCCAAGTGTTTCGAAGACATCATACAATAAAAATGATTTTAAGTCAGAAATTAAATTAGCGTCGCTGTTGAGCGATGTAGAGCGCAACGAATACAAGCAGCTCTGTTTAAGTAAGCAGATGGATCAGCCAAATGGCTTTAAATACCCGTCTTTTGATGCTTCTTTAGTGGATAATATTAATAAACTACTAGTTCTTACAATTCCGGAAATGGTGGCTCTGTCTGGAATTGACAGCGTGCAAAAAAAGAATTTTGCTTTGGAGGGAATGAGAGTACACGATCGAAATGTAGATAAGATTTGCGCTTTTTGCGGAGGTCTTCTTACTGAAGACAGGTGGAATAATCTTGGCAAGCTTCTTGACGAGAATTTGGACTTTTTCCAGAGAGAGGCGCAAAATTTAAAGGAACAAATAGATCGATCATGTCGTCAATGGGAAAGGTCTTATCTTATTGATGAAAAGCAATATTATTTAGCCTTTTCTGATCAAATAAAAATTTTAAATTCCAATGCTTATAATTTGTGCCGAAAAGTCGAGCACTGTTTAAAAGATGCTTCCAATAAGCTGGAAAAAAGAATCGGCCAGCCCTTTAGAAAGTTCGATGAAGTTCCCATTCCGGAAGGTATAACAGAAGATCTTCAAAAGTTGCAAAATGATTTTGATCAATTGCGCGATAAAAATTTAGAGTATGCAAAATCATTGACCGAGCGTCAAGAAGAAGCAAAACGAAAACTACGTTTTGATGAGATTCATACTCAGCTTCAGAATTTGGACTATGAGCACAAAAAAATCATGCTCGAGTTTCGTCGGCAGGAGTTTTTTGATGCAAAAAAAGAAGTAGAAAAAGTCGAGAATGATCTTCGGGACTTGCAGCATCGTAAAAATATTTTGCTGAAGAGTACAGTTAGTAAAGAAACGGCGGCTAATCGTATTAATGCGGCGTTGAAATTTTTAGGTGATAATTCTTTCGAATTACGTCTCAGCAATGCAGAGGATGAAGTCAATGGATATTACAAAATATATAGCGACAATATTGAGAGGTCGGTTTCTACGTTAAGCACTGGAGAGCGTAATCTTGTCGCTTTCCTTTACTTTATGCAAAAAGTCGAAGAAAATAAGAACGCTGAAAAATTACTTATTATTGTTGATGATCCGATGGATAGTAATGACGAGGCGTCGCAATATGTTATGTATAGTTATTTAAAATTCTTCGCTGATAAAGTTTTTTTTTCAAAAGCCAAACAGAGTATTTGTGCTTCTTAGCCATAGTGTTCACTTTCTCTTAAATGCAAGACCGTATGTTTGGAAACCTAACAATAAGAAAATTCATTGTTATCGGTTGAATAAGGATTCTTCATCAACTCGCATTTGTTTAATTCAAGATAAAAAAGATGATTTCAAAACGTCTTATGATGTATTGTGGCAAGAGCTTCGATTCGCCTATGAAAACAATGAGCCTGGTCTGATGTGGAACCCTCTGCGACGAATACTTGATTCCTATTCAGATTTCAATGGTGTTGATAATCTTGATGCTATTGCTTCCAGTAAAATGCAAGCGGGAGAGCCGTTTGATGTAGAGGTTATTAATGCATTAACGATGAAGAAAAACGAGGACGTTAATTCTCATGGTCTTTTTGATGCGACTATTGATACAAACGGGATTTCGCGTGAGCGAATCATGAATATGACAAAATGGTATTTTATGCAGGTCGGTGGTGAAGCGCATTTTGAATGCTTCTGGAGAATGGATAAGGAAGATGATGAGGCGTAATGGTTATCTCGCTTCAGCGATACCTCATTGATATGAGATATGGATAACGTTCGAGATTTTGTGCACTGTCGGATCTCAGCTCTGATGTAAGAAGGCAGAGAGCATCCTGTGTGTGATTTTATTTGTTGAAACGAAAATCGCAATTGGGGGGGCTGGGAGATAAAACTAAGATTATCATATCTTTTTTCATCGCTTCATTTGACGAAACGGAATAATTCCTACTGCTTTTCATCCGAATAGCTGCATCATATCGACTTAACTTCTATTGAACAGATACGCTCGTCTTCGGGGGTTTCTTCTCCACTGGCTCGTGGCGGGGCTCCAAGGACAGGGCGGACTGCAGCGATCTTCCGTCCACCCGTATGGCTTTCTCGCCATCGGCCAGTCCCTTTAGAATGTCCGACCATTCGTCAGAATCTTTTTGCTGCTCGAGCAGAGGGAGGTTGCGTTCCAAAGCTTTGTTGATGAGGCCCGCCACGTCTTGGGTCGCCAGTTTTTCCATGGTCCGTCGCAATTCGTTCCTTTCCTCATCGGATGTGGCATACTGGATGTTCGCCTCGGAAAGCGCGCGAATCTCCCTAGCTAGATCCATCGCCTTGTACATGATGACAAGAAGACGGTTCTGAGCCTCCTCACTGTCTAGGTTCAGGCGGCAATCCTCTATGGCGTCATCGACCTCCTTGGTGAAACCGTCCATGTCTTCCGAACCATCCGCCAGCAAGGCGACGGGCTGGACGGACTCATGCTCGTCATTCTTCGAATGGGTCAATCTGGCTTTTATTCCATTCGCAGCAGGTACCACGGTACGCTTCCACCAACGTCCGACGGTCCTGTCCCATATACCTCTGACTTTCTCGTTCTTTGCCAAATAGGCCGCGGTTCCGACCACTGCGGCACCGATGAGAACGCCCACGGCCAACGTCGCATATGGCGGCTCCCCGTCACCCCCGTCGTCGTTGTCTTCGTCTCCAGCGTCCGCAAGCTCCCAACGTGCCTGTCCGTACAGATGGTTACCTTCATCGAAAAGTGCCCCTAGGAACGCGTTGGGATCATCATGTGGGTTGGCCAGATGCATGCCTTCTGGAATGATTGGGTGGAAAAGCTGGTCGTCCATGACGCTCTCCTTGTCGGCGGCTTCAAGTCCCTCTGCTGACTATTGTTCAGACACTGCGGAACAAGTATCCATATTATATATATCGCAGAAGGTTTCAGGGGATTAGAGCGCAATACATTTGTCGGACGTCCCCATGTGTGGTGTTTTGCTTCAATTTTTCTTAAGCAGTTTCTGCACTATTTTTCCGCAGCATAGGCTGCCGGTTTCCAGCAGGAACCGCACCGTTGACCGCCCAGACGAAAACAGGCACCGGACCGCCGTGCCTGTATATTCCCGAGACATGGCCCAAAAACAAATCCGCCGGCTGCGACCGGCGGCGCTCGGGAAGGAAAGGACGATGGCGATACCGATGCCCAAACAGCAAGATATCAGGAGACTGGACCGTCAGGGAGTGTCCAGGTCGGAGATCGCGAGGAGGCTGAACGTGGACCGCGCCACGGTCGCGAAATACGCCGATATGGACGACATGACCCCGAAACCGCCCACGGACCGGCGCCGCGGCTCCAAGATCGACCCGTACGCGGAGTTGGTCGACGGATGGCTCGAGGCCGACCGCATGCTGCCGCGCAAACAGCGCCACACCGCCAAACGCGTGCACGACAGGCTCCGCGCGGAGACGGACTACGACGGCGAGTACACGACGACGTTGAGGTACGTGAGGCGCTGGCGCGAGGCGAACCGGAGCGGTTTCGACGGATACGGCGAGCTCGTCTGGGCGCTCGGGGTCGCGCAGATCGATTTCGGCGTGGCGAAGGCCTGCATCGCGGGCGAGCTCGTGGACGACCACTTGTATTCCGTCAAATCGAGGTGGACGCTTTCAGCACTTAATCTGAACACCTTCGGCGTTCAAGTTGAACGCCGTCGGCGGCTGGTTCTTTGTCTTTGTTGTTTGTCTGGTTGGCTTATTTCATGAGGGAGTGTCTGTTCCGATAGGATTCGCCGTGGAAGCGGATGATCCTGCCGTGGTGCACGATGCGGTCGATGACCGCGGCGGCCATGTCCCCGTCTCCGAACACGTCGCCCCACCTGCCGGACTCGAGGTTCGAGGTGAAGATGACGCTGCGGGTCTCGTAGCTGTCCGCGCCGGCCTGGAACAAGAGCCTGGCCCCGTCGATGTCGATGGGCAGGTAGCCGAGCTCGTCGATGACGGCCAGCCCGGCCTTGCCGATCGTTTTGAGCTCGGTGTCCAATCTGTTGTCGTCCTTGGCCTTCCTCAACCGCATGACCAGGCTCGAGGAGGTGAAGAACCTGACGGGGATCATGCGTTGGCAGGCGAGCACGCCGATCGCGATGGCCAGGTGGGTCTTGCCGCAGCCCACGTCGCCGTAAAGCACGAGGTCCTCGGCCCGGTCGACGAATTCCAGGCTTTCCAGCTGCTCGCGTCCCCAGTCGGCGGGGAACGAGGCCATGCTCCAGTCGTAGCCGTCAAGCGTCTTGTTCTGGGGGAAGCCGGCCTGTCCGGGCAGCCGCCGCCGTTTGGATTCGGCCCGGCTGGCGTTCTCGGCCTCGAACAGGTTGGCGAGGAAGCCGAGCTGGCCCGGGGTTGCATTCTCGATGGCCTTCCCGAGCACGCTGTGCGTCAACGGCAGGTTGCGCGCCAAGGCCATGACCTGTTCGGGTGTGGCTTTGGCGACCACTCTGCCGCAGCGCTTGCGCGGTTGGTCGTCGTGTGTGCTCATGCCTGTCCCTCCATGTATTTGTCGTAGTGTTCCGGATCCTGGCCGCCTGAGGGGCCCTTGCCTTCGAGGACGCGTCGGGCGCATGTGGCGATCGCCGCGCGGTCGATGGTCCGTCCGGCGTCGATGATGGTCCCCACCGCTTTGACGGTGGCGGCGAACCCGCATTCGGCGGCCACGACGCGGATGTCATCGAGCAGGTTGGCCCGTGCGCGTCCGTCCATGCGGTCGAGCAGGGAACGCACGGCATCGGGGAAATCGTTCCTGATCGGGCTTTCGCCCCATATGCGCGGCTTGCGCGCGATGATCGCGAGCAGGTTCGACGGATCCATCTGGGTCCTCGCCGATTTTCCCCACACGCGTTCCAACGTGACGATGTGCCCGCCATCAGGATCGCGAAGCTCGATTTCGAAGACGCGCACCCCGGCCTGCAAACGCATCGAACGCCATTTCGGTCCGGCCAGATACCGGTTCGCGTCGATGACGACGGAGCCGGTCTTGTCGGCCTTCACGCTCCTCCAGTCGCACGGGTCGAACCGGACGCCGGGCAAGGGCAGCATGTGGTCCTTCTCCGCTTCGAACAGTTCCCGCACCGGAACGCCATGCCGGTAGTGGTCCGATCCGGCGATGCGTTCGCACGCGTCGAGCCATACGCGGGTCAGCGCCCGGAAGCTCTCGGCCGACGGCATCGGCACCATCAGATTGCGCCTCACGAAGCCGACCGCGTTCTCCACGTTGCCCTTCTCGTGGCCGGAATACGGGTTGCAGAACCGGGGTTCGAACCCGTAGTGCGCGCAGAACAGGGAGAACAGACGGGTCTGAGTGACCGTGCCGTCGGCGTTGCGGTGGCCCACGCCTGTGGCGTTGTCGAACACCACCACCTGGGCGTCATGCCCGTCCTATCGAATACCTCCAACAGCCCCTGGCACACGCATTCCGCGGTCTCGCCCGGCAATGCCGCCACCCAACGCATGTTCGAGTACGGGAACGACACCGCCAGGGAATGCACGACCCGTTCCATGCCCGCGACCACGGCCCTGGCCTGGCCGAAATCGACCTGCGCGCTTCCCAGCGCCCACTCCAGCTCGGCGAAACCGTCCGACTGCGCTCGATGCTCCTGCCTCCAGCGCCTGATCCAACGCTGCACCGACGAGTACGAGCCCGTGAACCCGCACTCGGCCACGAGTCTCTCGTACACGCGGGTCGCGGTATGGCGTTGCTTGACGGGCATGCGCAGATCGTCGGCCGGCCATCCGTCCACGATGGCCGCGTACCCGTCGTCGACCAGCGACCTGCCTGGTCGGGCGGTATTCGATGGCTTGGGTGAATAATCCCCGTGGTTGGCGTACTTGACCACGGTCGTGCGCGATACGCCGAGCTTTCGTGATATCTCCTTGTGGCTCAGGCCTTGGCGGTCGAGTTGCCTGATACGCTGTCGGACACACACCGGTGTCGTCATTTCCTTTCCTCCCGAGAACCATCGACTGGTTGTTAAGCACTCGGGAATCTACCAAGGAACCGGACGGTGCCGGTGTTCTCGTCCTACCGGCATCATCACCGCCGACAATGTTCAAATTGAACGCTCACGGTGTACAGAAACAAGTGCCGACGCTGAACACCTTTATTTGATCACATACACTCTCGCCGACAGGATGCTCGTCAAGGCCGCGGAAACGTTGCCGTAGGGAACGCATCCCCTGGTGCGTTCCGACCGCGGCTGCCACTGCCGGTGGCTCGGATGGCTGGATCTCATGGACCGTTACGGTCTGACACGGCCGACGGGCACTAAAGGCTGTTCCCCGGACAACGCCGCCGCGGAGGGGTTCTTCGGACGCATGAAGACGGAATCCGTCCATCCCGGGCATTGGGAGGAGCGTACCCGCGACGAGGTGCCCGTCCCGGTCGACGACTGCATCCGCTGGCACGACCACGGGCGCATCAAACGGTCGCTCGGTTGGATGAGTCCGGTACAATACCGTCAGAGCCAGGGAATGACTGCGTGATCATCTCCAAGAAAACGTCCGCGCCCTGCTACCGATATCAATCTCAATATATCGACAATATATTGCGATAATCCAAGAATATTTGATGATTAGTCGGTGATGTCGGCTTTGTAGAAGTTCACGTAGGAACGGCTCGGCGTCGGACCGCGCTGACCCTGATAATGCGAGCCGGTGCCTTGCGAACCGTACGGATGCTCGGCAGGGGAGCTGAGCTGGAAAAAGCACATCTGGCCGATCTTCATGCCAGGCCACAACTTCACCGGCAATGTCGACACATTCGACAATTCCAACGTGATATGACCCTCGAAACCAGGATCGATGAAGCCTGCGGTGGAATGCGTGAGAATACCCAAACGACCCAGTGAGCTCTTGCCCTCCAAGCGGGCGGCAATCGTCGGATCAAGCTTCACATACTCCCACGTGGATCCCAACGCGAACTCACCTGGATGCAGAATCCACGGTTCGCCCGGAGCCACCTCGAACTGCTCGGTTAGCTCGCCCTGATTCTCAGCCGGATCGACATACGTGTACGCATGATTGTTGAACAGGCGGAAGAAACGGTCCAAACGCACGTCAATGGAAGCGGGCTGCACCATTTCCGGGGTCCATGGATCGAGTGAAATATGACCTTCGGCCTGCGCGGCGAGAATGTCGCGATCGGACAGCAGCATCGAAACTCCTTATTGCCAGGCACGCGAATGTGCCGGTATGGCGCTCGCCAACATTCGAACGTTCGCATGGTTGAGCGTGCGAATGCCGGCAATTGCGAAATGATTATTAGCTGGCTCTAGTCTAACGCGGTATCGCTATATCGTGGCTTATATCGGGTTGTAACGATTGCCGTGTGCTTGGTACGCAAAATCCGTTGCATCGGATTTTTCTGCAGAATTTTTCTACGGGATTCTTCCGCAGGATTTCTTACAGGATTCCCGGCGCGATATCGTGCGCGGCAAGCCAGTCGCGCAAATCGCTGAACTCGTTGAGACTGACCGCATGATCGAGTCCACGGTAGCTTTTCGACGTGAGGAACGTATGCTCGTCCAGCCAAGCGGCGGTTGCGAAAAGCTCCGGCATCGGAATCACGGTATCGTTCTTGCCATAGCCGTAGAACACAGGAATATTCAATTCCGCGACATGACTGTCGGCCGGCGCGCTACCGGCGACGATTCCCGGCGCAAGGAAGCCGGAAAGCGAGATTGACGCGGCGTACCGTTCCGGATGGACGCGCAGCAGATGAATCGCCAGCAAACCGCCCTGCGAAAAACCGATCGGCACTACAGCGCGATCTTCGGGAACATTGCGCGCAACCCAATCGTCAATGGCTTGAGCGGCAGTATAAGCGTCTCGATCCAGGTCTTCGCCGGACGGCACGCAATCATGGAACCACGAATACGCGCCCTGACCGAAACCGAATTCACCGGAACCAGCCTCCTGCAGCACGAGCGGCGCGCGCAATGAAGCAAAATCGTTATAAGGAGCCACGTAACGCATCATGTCGGCCAAATCGGCCTCATTGGAGCCCCAACCGTGCAGGCAGAGGAACAGCGGGCGTCGTGGAGCCGCATTGCCGTCCCCGCGCGAATACTGTACGTGCGTGACCTGCAGCGGCTCGCCGAACCTCCCTGGAACCACCTGCGATTCGCGCCCGATCAGACCGGTCGGGGTGTTTGGGTTGCTGGAGTCGTGGGAATCACTGGTCTCGTGCTCGCGTATTTCACTCATGCCTCCAATATACCCGTTCCAGCGGGGCAATCCTCCCAGTCACTGGAAGGATTGGGACGTTGGGCGGCTTGCCAGCGGGGTGATTGTTCCAGTGAGTGGCGGTTTCTGGACTTTGAGTGAGCTGCCAGCGGGCGGATTCTCCCACTGGCTGGAGGAATCTGGACTCTGGATGGCTTGTAAGCGGGATGATTGTGCCAGTGGGTGGAGGTTTTGGGACGTTGGGCGGCTTGCTGGCGGGCAGATGTTCCCACTGGCTGGAGGAATCCACCCGTTGAGGGCAAAAAGAAACCCCGGTGGAGAGAAAACCACCGGGGAGAGAAAGGAGAGAGAAGAAGAAAGGGTTCAATTGTCGGGAACTGCTGTGGGTTCCTGGTCGGCTCTTTTGCTGACATCTCCTATATAAACAGACGATGCTGAGTACATGTCTGGTGTTTTCTGGGAAATATCTGAGAATTTCAATTCCCTCATGTTTTAGATTGTGGAATGGCCTCCACTTTGCCGCCTTCCACGCCGTGTTCCGTTCCCGCAGTTATCTCGTCCTCCACGCTTCCACAGTTCGTCCGCAAACAAACTCACGGCGAATCGCCGGCTCACGCCAGCTTGCTGATCCCATCAGATCAGCTGGATGCTAGATCTGCGCGTCGGCGTCCACGCTCATCACATACACGTTGCGTCGCAGCTGCTTGGATTGCGCACGCGTAATGTCTCCCGCCTCGTACATGTCTTGGATCACACCCAGCTCGATACCGTAGCTTTCGCGCTTCACCTCTTCCGCCTGCGCCTGCGCCTCCGCGCTCGTGCCCACATTCGGGCGCGACCTCAGCGTAGCTTCGCCTCGTCGGTAATCCAACAGCAGTGCCGAGCAATGTTCCGTATTGTACGTGTCGCGGCCCATCTCCTCATACAGGCGGTCGATCACATGTTCGATGGCATCCACCTGCACCGCGCGGGTGTGCGCGAACAGCTCGTCGTCGCTGAACAGCGGGGTAGTGCGGCGAATGCGGCTGTTCACACGCTTCACCACCGTGCCCAAACGCCTCTGCAACGCCCTGAAGCGGCCTTTGACTCGCCAGATGGTGCGTCCGGAATTATGTTCCGTTTCGATATGGCGCAGAGAGTTCATGATCTGGTCGAGCAGGCGCTCGCATGCTTCGATTTCCAGATCGTGCGCTGCCTTGTCGTCGTTCGGCGTCGCCTTGACTTTCGCCAGTCGCGCCTTGACGTATTCCTTCTCCCAGTTGAGCGCGTCGATCTGCAGTTGCATATACCCTTGCGGATCGATTTCTCCGATGCGCTGCTTCAGTCGTGTGATACGTTTCGTATACGAGTCGATGATCATCAGCACCGCACGACGATTGTCGGGTGTGACTCGTCCCGTCAGTTCCTCCACGGTCCGTCGCAGCACTTCGATGGTGATTCCGGTCATTTCCACGGAAGTGTCTTTATTGCGATTCGGCGCCAGCAGCGGCAGCAGGAAGTTGGCGAGCAGCAAGGTTACGACGATCACGCCACCTGCGATGAAGATCAGTTCGTCACGCATGGGGAACCACGCGCCTCCCGTAATGGTGTACGGGATCGTGAACATCAATGACAGGGTGATGGTGCCTTTCGGCCCGCCGAACGTCATGACCGCGGCCGAACGCCAACGTTGCGCCGTCATCTTGCGTCGCTTGCCGGTGACGGTATCTCGCGCGAGACGTAGCATCAATGAAATCCACAGGAATCGCATGATGATTACCACTGCGGAAACCGTAAGAATCGCAACCAGTAGCAGCCAATTGCTGACTTGCGGATCGTCCCAGCTTGCGCTCATCGCATTCGGCAGCAACATGCCAAGCAGAATGAACACCGTGCCGTTGAGCGTGAACGAGAATACCCCCCATACGCTTGACGAAACAATGTTGGTGCGAGCCACATTCGGGCCGATGCCGGTGCGATCGAAACGGATGATCAAACCGGCCGTCACCACCGAAAGAATGCCGGAAACATGCACCGCTTCCGCACCCAAATACAGAATGAACGGCAGGAACAATTCCATCAAAATACGACTTGTGGTCGTCTCCCAGCCGAGAGATCGCAACGATTCAAATAACAGGTCGGCGACCATGCCTACTGCCAAGCCGAAAATGGCGCCGCCGAAGAATGAGAACACGAACTGTGCGGCCGAATCGCCCACTGTAAACACGCCACTGACGGCCGCCGCGATCGCGAACTGGAAGCCGACGATGCCGGACGCGTCGTTGAATAGCGATTCGCCTTTAAGCACGCTGGTTTGACGTTGCGTAAGCGCGGCTTCCTTGCCGAGCGACGATACGGCGACCGCGTCGGTCGGTCCAAGTGCGGCGCCGAGCGCCAGTGCCGCGGCAAGGGGAATTGCGGGCCATACGGCATGCAGTGCGAAACCAACGGCCACCATGGTTGCGATCGCTAGTCCAATTGCCAATGAAAGCGACAATGTAACGGATTTCAGCAGCTCGCTTTTATCGATTTCATGCGCTTCCAAATACAGCAGCGGCGCGATGAACAGCACCATGAACAGTTCCGGATCGAGCGTGACGTTCGGGAAAAAGGGCAATTGCGACGCCAGCGCACCCAACGCGATCTGCACGAGCGGTGTGGAAACCTTGGGAATGAAACGGCTGAGGAATGAAGATAGTACGACGGCGGCGATAATACATACAATCAACTCGAATGCCGCCAACGTGCCTCCTTTTTGCGCGTTTTCTTCAATCTCTTCCAGCCTACCAAGAGGTATTTATGGGCGTGTTTCGTCTTTCGCTTCACGCGAGCGGAACCGTATAGTGGCGGGTATGCAGTGGAGTGACGACATGGAGCTGGCGATTGAATTGGCCCGCGAGGCCGCCGCGGAAGGCGAGGTACCGGTCGGTGCCGTCGTGCTTGACGCTGGGGGAGCGGTGATCGGCAGTGGCCGTAATCTGCGCGAGGCGCACGCCGATCCGTTGGCGCACGCCGAGGTCAAGGCCATGACGCAGGCCGCTCGGTCGCTTGGTACGTGGAATCTTGCCGATTGCACGTTGATTGTTACCTTGGAGCCGTGCCCGATGTGCGCCGGCGCGTGCCTGCAAACGCATGTCGGACGAATCGTGTTCGGCGCGTGGGATGCCAAGTTGGGTGCATGCGGTTCGATTTGGGACATTCCTCGCGACCCGCATGTCGGTCATGTTCCGGAAGTTATCGGCGGCGTTCGTGAATCGGAATGCGCACGATTGATGACTGATTTTTTCGCTGGAAAACGATAATTGCGATTTTGCAGTCGCAAAAACGTAAGAAATATTGAAATGCCAAGTAAATCTTGGTAAAGATGATTGCGATTTCAACGGTAATGTTTACGTAATAATATTTCTTGCGATTCTATGGTCGCAAGAAATACTTTCCGACAGAAAGAAACACGCTCGGCGACGTCAACAAATGAAGCTTGTCATACCATCGAAGGTGACAGTACAAGGCAATCGCAATATGTAAAGGATGCTGCAATGACGCTCATTCAGACCTTCCATGGCAACGCTACCAACGGTACCGAACTCACTGCGGTCTACGCCGAACAGCCAGCCGCAAACGTGGCGTTCGCACTCGTATTCCCCGGCAATGATCTGCCGCGACTCGTGCATTGGGGTCGCCCGCTCGCAGCCCCGGCAACCGTGATCGACATGTTCGACGCGCAAATGCCACAGCGTGTTTCTGGCGCACTCGACTACACCTCATGGCCGAGCGTGCTGCCCACGCAATCCGAATCCTGGATCGGCGCAACCCGCTTTGATGTGCGTCGCGACGGCGTGGAACTGTTCTGCAAGTTCGCAGTCAGCAACATCACCGCCGAAACCGTGGCGGCTGGCAAAACCTACGTCATGGGCGAAAAAGACGGATACCCGAACTGGAGCGTGGCCGACGAACCCAAGCAAACCCCAACCGTCACCGTCACCGCCGAAGACGAGGAACAGCATGTGAAACTCATCTGGACCTGCGAACTCGACGAAACCGGCCTCATCCGCCAGAACGCCGAAGTCGTGAACACCGGCGAAGGCCAGCTCGAAGTCGGCAAGATCGAACTCGCATTCACCGTGCCGGCCGACGCCAACGAAATCCTCACCACCACCGGCCACCATCTGCGCGAACGCTCCCCGCAGCGCCAGGACTTCACCCTCGGCCGCTTCGCCAAAGCATCCATGGCCGGACGCCCAGACTTCGATGCCACCCTGCTGCTCAGCGTCGGCGAAAAAGGCTTCGGCTTCACGCACGGCAACGTCTACTCCGCACACGTGGCATGGAGCGGCAACAGCGTGCTCTCCGCGGAACGTCTGCCCTACACCAGCGGTGTGATTGGCGGCGGCGAAGTACTGTTCGGCGGCGAAATCAGCCTCGCCAATGGAGAGTCCTACACCACCCCATGGCTCATCGGCTCCTACGGCGAAGGCCTCAACGAAGTCGCAGCCCGCTTCCACAGCTACATTCGCCGAGTGCACCGCGACTGGCTTGCTGAACACAACATCGCGCCCAAGCCGCGCCCGGTCATTCTCAACACATGGGAAGCCGTCTACTTCAACCACGATTATGACACCCTCACCGCACTCGCCGACAAGGCCGTGGAAAGTGGCGTGGAACGTTTCGTGGTAGACGACGGCTGGTTCGGCTCCCGCCGCGACGACACCTCCGGCCTCGGCGACTGGCAGATCTCGCAGGACGTGTGGCCCGACGGCGACAAGTCGCTCAAGGCGCTCGCCGATTATGTGCATGGCAAGGGACTCGAATTTGGTCTGTGGTTCGAGCCGGAAATGGTCAACCCGGATTCCGACCTGTTCCGCGCGCATCCCGATTGGGTGTTGAAGCCCACCGAAGGCCGTCTGCCCATGCAAGGACGTACCCAGCAGGTTGTGGACCTGACCAATCCGGACGCCTACGACTACATTTACGGCGCAATGGACAAGCTCGTCGGCGAACTCGGCATCGACTACATCAAGTGGGATCACAACAAACTCGTCACCGAAGCTGTCTCCCCACGCACCGGACGCCCGGCAGTGCACCAGCAGACGCTCGCCGTATATCGCATTTTCACTGATCTGAAGGCCGCGCATCCAGGACTTGAAATCGAAAGCTGCTCTTCCGGCGGTGGCCGCGTGGACCTCGGCATCCTCGAAGTGGCCGACCGCATTTGGGGATCCGACTGCGTCGACCCGGTGGAACGCGCCGACATCCAGCGCTACACCTCGCTGCTCGTGCCGCCGGAAATGATCGGCGAACATGTGGGCGCATCCCCGGCGCACTCCACGCACCGCGCCACCACGCAGGAACTGCGTATGGCCATGGCCTTCTTCGGACACATGGGCATCGAATGGAACCTGCTCAAGGAACCGCAGGAAGATATCGACAAGCTCGCCGAATGGGTCGCCGAATTCAAGAAGCATCGCGAATGGTTCGCCGTCGACACAGTCGTGCATTCCGACGCAGCCGATCCGGCAGTGCGCTTGGACGGTGTGGTCATGCCTAACCAAGCGGCCGCCATCTACCGTTTCACCCAGCTCACCACCTCGCAGACCTACCCGGCCGCGCCGGTACGCCTGCCCGGACTCGACCCTGACAAGGTGTATGAGGTGTCGCCGCTCGACGTGAGCCTCGACCTCGCCAAGCAAGACATCGCCAACGGACAGAGCCCGCTCGGCTGGTGGAAGGCCGGAGGCGTGAGGATGACCGGACGCGCGCTCGCCACGTACGGCATCCGCCCGCCGGCACTGCACCCGGCGCAAGCAGTCCTTTTCAAGGCCGTGCTTGCGCCCGTCGAGAGCGCCGAATAAGCCGTAATCGCATAACAAAAATCCTCCCTGAACAAAAGGGAGGATTTTTTGTATTGCAAGACAATCAATCGCAATCAATCAGCCAACATATTGCCGAATTGCCTGTGATGCGGCCGCCTTGGCCCACAAAGCCCAATCGTGGTCGGGAATTTCAAAATCCACTGGCGCGGCCTGGCTATGCCGATACATGTTGATGCCGTTGCGCAAGTCGTCAATACCGAATTTTGCGATGAAAGACGATTCTCCAGCGATCATGATTTTGTCTGGCATGGCAAGATTGGCGATGGTCGCCACCAGGGTGCCGAGACGGAAGCAGACGCGGTTCACCAGATTCGTCGCCTGCGGTTTGTTCGCGCGTGCGTCACGTGCGAAATCGTCGAATGATGCGGGATGTCCGATAATCTGCGAATATTCAGCCGCGATCGAGTTGTCGGACAAACATTGCGCGCATCCCTTGTGTCCGGAAACACAACGCGGCCCATCCGGATCGACCAGAATGTGCCCGACCAAACCGTAACTTTTATCCGGACAGTTCACCAGCTCGCCGTTGACCGTCAACGAATAGCCAACGCCCGCGCCGAACGTCAGCACCGCGAAGCTATTCAATCCAATACCGGACCCAAACAGGCAAGCATCAACGACCAACGAATCGATATCGTTGTAAATTCCGGTAGGCAATCCGGTCGCCTCACGAACCATGACGGAAAGCTCCACGGGCTGCGACCAGTGCATGAACGGTGCGAACGTCACCACGGTACCGTCGACAATATGCCCGCCAAGCGAGATTCCCACAGCGCACGGTTTCGGCCAGCCCGCCATCTCCGCCTCGTCGGAACAGTCGGTCGTCAGTTGTTTGATCAGCGCGACCACGGTCTGCGGGGAAGCGTCTTCGATTTCCAGATCATGGCATCCAGTGATGATCTGCCCGATTGCGTTGACCGCAACTGCCGAAATATGCGTCGCGTTGATTTTCATGCCAACGAAAGATCGCGCATTCGCAATCACCTGCAATCCGGTTTGCGGGCGGCCGCGACGTTCCGTATTTTCTTTCTGCACGAAATCTTTCGGCAGTTTGCCGGCCTTGCCGGATGGCATCGGCGTCTCCTCAATCACGCCCGCATAAATCAGATCGCTGGTAATTCGGGAAACAGCACCCTGCGAAAGTCCTAAAATCTGCGCCAACGTAATGCGTGAAATCGGACCATATTTCATGATGCAAGCCGCGACTTTATGGGTATATTCCGAGCCTTCAAACCACTGTGGCAGAGGTGAAACCGCCATCTGAACCATCCTTCGTGCTCCCGTTCGCGCACATCGTGCGTCAAATTACTTTCTCAGAGTAACAAAATCTCGTCGTTTTTGTTTTCCGCCCCGCACAGGCGCGCTGAGCTGGGAATGAAAACCGCCCCCTTCTACAATTCTCAGTAACGGTGGTGTGGTAAGGAAGCCGCTCCACCGTAATAGAGAAAAGATACAAAGGAGTCGAGAATGAAACCTGATTCCACCACTAGTGTAGGTAAACTCAGAAGGATTGTATACCGCGCTCTCACGACCACATGCGCAATCGCGTTGACGGCCGGTCTTGCAGGTTGCGGCAACAGCACCGCTGGAACCGTCACTTTGGATTTCTTCCAATTCAAAGCCGAAGCAGCGGACTGGTTCACCGCAAAAGCAAAGGAATTTGAGAAAACCCATCCCAACATCAAAGTCAACGTCAACAATTCGTCCGACGCAACCACTGATTTGCGTACGCGACTCGTGAAAAATCGTGAACCCGACGTCATCACCATCAATGGCGACATTAATTTCGGCATGCTCGCCGAAGCGGGTGTTTTCCACGATTTCACTGACGATGACATCGTCGACGAACTCAATCCAGGCATGGTGAACATCGCCAAGAGCCTTGTGCAAACCAACGACGAATCCAAGAAGCGCCTGTACGGCCTGCCGTATGCGGGCAACGCGTCCGGCTACATCATCAACGCCGACGTGTGGGAGGAAGCGGGCGAGGATCCCGACAACCCGCCGCAGACATGGAGCGAATTCATCGACCTGCTGCAACGCTTTAAGAGCAAGGGCATTGTACCGATCGAAGCGAGCACCGCCGATCCGTGGACACTCCAGGCGCCGCTGGCGTCACTCAACTCCACGCTGGTACCGGAATCCGAATATCTTTCCCTCAAAGACGGATCGAAGAAATTCTCCGACCTGTGGGGCACTGTCAGCGATCAGCTGGTCGAGATCTACCAGAACTACACGCAGAAGAATCCGGCCGTCACTTACCAGCAGGCCACGCAGGATCTGGCCGCAGGCAAAGCCGCGATTCTGCCACTCGGCACCTACGCGATTCCGCAGATCCGACTCATCAACAGCGACGCCAACCTGCGTTTCGCGCAAATGCCGGCAACTGATGATGCCAAAGAACAGCAGCTCACCGCAGGCGATGACGTGATCCTGACCATGGGTGCGCATACCAAGCATGAGAAGGAAGCGCGCGAATTCATCGACTTCCTGATGAACGACGAAAACATCAAGGACTACTCCAAGCAGCAGTCCGCATTTACCCCCTACAAAGACACGTATGTGGGCGATGAAGCGCTGAACGGTGTGCTTGACTTCTACCAGGCGGGCAAACTGGCCGACTTCTGCGACCATTACGTGCCAGCCAGCATCAACCTCGCAGGCTTCCTGCAGACGCTGGTTCAGTCGGGCAACACCGAAAAATTCCTGAACAGCGTGCAATCCGAATATGACAAGATCGAAGCCAGAAACTTCAGGTGAGAGGAGGAACGGACATGACTACCGCACATACTGCAAATACTGCGAAGAACTCGGCAGAAAATTCCAAGAATAAGGTTTCGAAATATTCCAAGCGCAAGGTCGATCCGGCATTTTATTGGATGACCGTTCCGGCTGCGATTCTGGTGCTCATCTTCCTGTATTGGCCGTTCCTGCAGGGCGCGGCATACTCGTTCACCAATTCGCAGGGTTACGGTGATTTCAAATTCATCGGATTGAAGAATTACATTGCGATGTTCCAGGATTCTCGCGTTGGTCACGCGTACCTGTTTACTATTTTCATCGCAATTTTGATTACGATCGGCACGAATTTTCTTGGCATGTTCCTTGCGGTGCTGCTGAATTCGAAAATCGCGTTCAAAAACGGGTTCCGTGCGATCTTCTTCATTCCGTACACCTTGTCGGTGTTGGTGATCGGCTATGTGTTCAAGTACATTTTCATGACGCCGCTGCCGGCGCTCGGTCAGGCGCTACATATTGATTGGCTGTCGACGTCAATGATTTCCAATCCGGATTTGGCATGGTTCCCGATTGTGTTCCTGTCAATCTGGCAGGGCGTGGCCTACTCCACGCTGCTGTATTTGGCTGGACTACAGACCATCGACAACGAGATTTACGAGGCGGCCGCGATTGATGGCGTGAGCGCTTGGCAGAACTTCTGGCAGATCACCTTCCCGCTGATCGGCCCGTTCTTCACCATCAACATGGTGTTGAGCCTCAAGAATTCGCTCGGCGCGTTCGACCAGATCATGGCATTGACCAAGGGCGGCCCGGATTCCAAGACCGAAACCGTCTCGTACCTGATCTTCCAGAACGGCCTTGGCAATGGCGAATACTCCTACCAGATGGCGAACGCGGTCACGTTCTTCATCGTGCTGGCAATCCTGGCCTTCGTGCAGCTGAAGTTCTTCAGCGGCAAGGAGAAGGTCTGAGCAAGGGTCTGAAAGTCTGAAGGTAAAGAGGAAATATCATGACTAGCGCAACTGTTGCAAAGACTGCAGCCAAGACTACTCAATCGCAGGAAAAGCCGGAGAAAATCCGCAGGGATCATAAGGTCAACTGGTGGCTGACCGCGGCTGTGACGGTGTTGAGCCTCACCGTGCTCGTGCCGTTGTATTTCGCTGTGGTCACCGCGTTGAAGACTCCGAGCGAGGCTGGTACATTCAGCTTGCCGACCACATGGGAATGGCATAATTTCGCCGATGCGTGGAATAAGGTGAACTATCCGAAGGCCGCGCTTAATTCCGCAATCATCACCGTGTGCGCGGTGGTGTTGACGCTGCTGACGAACACGTTCGTCGCGTATGCTGTGGCAAGGAATATGGATAAGCGATTCTTCCGTTTCCTGTACTACTTCTTCCTTGCGATGATGTTCGTGCCGTTCACGGTGATCATGCTTCCGATCGCGAAGGAAATGGGTTCGTTGCATCTTGATAATCAGCTTGGTTTGATTATTCTGTATACGATTCTCGGTATCGGCACCAATCTGTTTATTGCGATTGGTTTCATTCGTTCGATTCCGATTTCGTTGGAAGAGGCGGCCCGTATTGACGGTGCTTCCACCTGGCGCATTTTCTGGACGATCATTTTCCCGCTGATGGGGCCGATTAATGCCACGATTGCGATTTTGACCGCACTGTGGGCTTGGAACGACTTCCTGCTGCCATTGATCACGCTGACCGATCAGAGCAATCAGACGATTCCGCTCGCACAGTACGTGTTCCAAAGCCAGTTCACGTCGAACTACCCGATGGCCTTCGCGTCCTACCTGATGGCCATGGCTCCGGTCCTCATCGTCTACATCTTCGCCCAGAAGTGGGTTGTCGGTGGTGTGATGAGGGGAGCCGTTAAGTGAACAGCCCAGGGGTCTGTTCATAGGCTCCCCTGAGCGAGCCGATAGGCGAGTGAAGGCAGGGACAACGCGGCCGTAGGCCGTCCGTTCAGGAAGTAAACCTTCACCGCTCTGAGCGGGACTGGCCTATCCCACTCCCCAGCGCGGGACGTTTCATCTCCCTTTCTGGAACGTCCCGCGTTTTTATTTTTGCGGATTGGATTTTCGCGTCCGTAAGAAGCGTATTCTTTTCTTGCTTTGCAAAACTCGCCGCGGGAAAGAAAGAAAAACAGGGTTGCATACCATAGGGGAGTAGGCAAAATCGATCTTCTGCATGAAGCTGACATGAGCTGAAAACGGGCAGAGTCAGTCACGAAAGATCGAACGAAAAACCAACAAACGTCAAGCAAAGGAGCTCCACGACATGACGAATTTCAATCGTTCCACCCTTCCCGACAGCGTGCGTTCCAACGGTGCGACCCCGAACCCGTGGTGGGCCAACGCGGTGGTGTACCAGGTGTATCCTCGTTCCTTCCAAGACACGAACGGCGACGGCATCGGCGACCTGAAAGGCATCACCAGCCGTCTCGATTATCTGGCCGATCTTGGCGTGGACGTGGTGTGGTTGAGCCCGGTCTACAAGTCGCCGCAGGATGACAATGGCTACGATATTTCCGATTATCAGGATATCGATCCGCTGTTCGGCACGTTGGAGGACATGGACGAGCTGCTTGCCGAAGCGCACAAGCGCGGTCTGAAGATCGTGATGGATCTGGTGGTCAACCACACGTCCGACGAGCATGCCTGGTTCCAGGCTTCCCGCGACAAGGACGATCCGCATGCCGACTGGTATTGGTGGCGTCCAGCCAAGCCGGGGCATGAGCCGGGCACTCCGGGTGCCGAGCCGAATCAGTGGGGTTCCTATTTCGGCGGTTCCGCTTGGGAGTACGATCCGAAGCGCGGCGAGTATTTCTTCCACCAGTATTCCAAGAAGCAGCCGGATTTGAATTGGGAGAATCCGGAGGTGCGCAAGGCCGTCTACAAGATGATGAATTGGTGGATGGATCGTGGCATTGACGGCTTCCGTATGGATGTGATCACGCAGGTTTCGAAGACTGTTGATAAGAACGGCAAGCTGCCGGGAGAAGACGGCTGCGAGATTGAGGATTATCCGGTTGGTGAGGAAGGCTATTCCAGCCCGTTCCCATGGTGCTCCGACGGTCCGCGCATCGACGAGTTCCTTGCCGAAATGCGCCGCGAAGTGTTCGAAGGCCGCGAAGGCTACATGAACGTCGGCGAAGCGCCGGGCATCACTCCAGCACGCAACGAGCATGTCACCGATCCGAAGAACGGCGAACTTGACATGCTGTTCCTCTTCGACCACGTGGGCATCGACCAGGAAGGTTCCAAGTGGAACACCGTGCCGTTCGAAGTCAAGAATCTGCGCGCCCGTCTCGCCGACCAGCAGGAGGCTGTGAAGAACGCCGGCTGGGCCAGCCTGTTCTTCTGCAACCATGATCAGCCGCGCGTCGTCTCCCGTTGGGGCAATGACGTTGATCGCGAGTCGCGCGAGCTGAGCGCCAAGGCGTTCGGCATGCTGCTGCACATGCACCGCGGCACCCCGTACATTTACGAGGGCGAAGAGCTGGGCATGACCAACGCACACTTCACCACGCTCGAGCAGTATCGCGATCTGGAATCCATCAACGGCTACCGCCAGCGCGTGGAAGAAGCAAAATGCCAGTCCGCAGAATCGATGATGGACGCGCTCGCACTCATCGGCCGCGACAACGCACGCACGCCAATGCAGTGGGACGCTTCCAAGTATGCCGGCTTCACCGCGCCGGACGCGGCGACGGAACCGTGGATCGGCGTCAATCCGAATCATGTCGAGATCAACGCAGCCGAGGAATTCGACGATCCCGAATCCGTGTACAGCTTCTACAAGAAGCTCATCGCCATGCGCCACAACAACGCGACCATCGCGACGGGCGAATGGAATCTGATTGCGGCAGACAGCGAGCAGGTGTATTCCTTCACCCGTACCAGCGGCGACGACACGATTCTCGTCATCGTCAATCTTACTGATAAGACGGCGCAGGTGCCTGCTGAGGTCGCGCAACTGCTTGAGGATGGCGTGGGCGAGTCGCAGGTACTGCTCAGCACCTATGATGCTGTACATAGCGTAAAGTCGGTCGCTCGCGGTGAGCTTGCTCGCTGGGAGGGGGTCGTGATTCAGCTCTGATCGATCTTTCCTATAAACTCTCTGCAAAGCGTTCGTGCGATTCATCACGGGATCGTACGAACGCTTTTTCTTTATTTGTATTGTGATTTATCAGATTATGTATTGCGATTATTCCTGATTGCTTGTGACTACTTTTCGCAAGTAATCTCACTTTTCATCGCGAAAGCCGCATGATAAGGCAGTTTCGGCAGACGTACGCTTACAATAACGCTCATGGAACAAAACGAGGTTCTCAAAGCATTGCAGCGCGATCATGCAGCTGAACTGAAACTAGCCGCCGAACGACTCAAGGGCACTGCGCGCCACACGGAAATCATTCCGTCCAAGGTGCTGTCCGACATGACCGGACATGAGATTCTGCTCAAGCCTGAGAATCTCCAGGTCACCGGATCGTTCAAGATTCGCGGCGCCTACAACAAGATCGCATCCCTGAGTGATGAGCAGCTGGCTCGCGGCATTGTCACCGCTTCCGCGGGCAACCATGCGCAGGGCGTGGCCTATGCGGCTCGCGAACGTGGTGCGAAGGCAACGATCTGCATGCCGCAGATCACTCCGCCGCTGAAGGTTGACGCCACCAAGGCGTACGGCGCAGACGTGGTGCTGTACGGCGAGGTGTTCGACGAATCCGCAGCCCGCGCCCAGGAATTGAGCGACACCGAAGGCATGATCTACGTGCCGCCATTCGACGATTACGAGGTGCTGTGCGGTCAGGGCACCATCGGCCTTGAAATCCTCGAAGACGTGCCGAACGTCACCGACGTGGTCGTGCCGCTGGGCGGTGGCGGTCTTGGTGCCGGTGTGGCGCTCGCCATCAAGACGTTCAAGCCGGAAGTGCGCGTGATCGGCGCGATTCCGGAGGATAGCCCAGCATGGAAGAATTCGCTGGCCGCAGGTCATGTGGTTGCCGCCGACCAGGTGCGCACGTCCGCCGAGGGTGTCGCCGTGAAGCGTCCGGGCGATCTCACGTTCGCGCTGCTCAACGAATTCCTTGACGACATCGTCACCGTGACCGAGCGTGACATCAACGAGATGATCCTGCTCATGCTCGAAAAGCACAAGCTGGTGGTTGAGGCTGCCGGCGCTGTGTCTCTGGCTGCGCTCGAGCACCTCAACCTGCGCTCGCGCAAGTTCGCCGAGGCGAAGGGTCCGCATGTGGTGGTGCCGATCATGTCTGGCGGTAATGAAGACACTGTGTCCATTGGCGCTGTGATTCAGAAGGGTATGATCACGCGTGGCCGCATCATGCATTTCGAGGTCGAGCTGCCCGATACCCCGGGACAGCTGGTGAAGGTCGCCACATTGCTGGCCGAGCAGCGTGCGAACGTTATCGCGCTGGATCACGACCAGTTCAAGGCGTCCAGCCATTACGCGAATGCCGTGGCTTTGGGCGTGACGGTTGAAACGAATGGTCCCGACCACATTGATCGTGTGCTCGAGGCATTGCGGGAAGCCGGTTTCCAGCCGAAGCGCATTTACTGATTTCAGTACCGTTTTTCAGTATTTGATAACCAATAAGGGTCTTGGAAAGCCTTGCGATGATTTCTGATTGTCGCAAAGCAATCCAAGACCCTTTTGTTGTTTATATTGCTTGACTAGCCGTTACGTCATTCGGGTTTTTGTCGTTGAAAAATTCGGATTTTGGTAACGAACAACCAAAACCGGTGTAATTCCAACGATTTGTGCCGGTACTGCAAGACGTACGAGAAAACGTATTTACTGTGCGGCTTACTGCTCGGCGGTGATGGTTTCGTCGACGAGCTGCGGCAGGGCGACGGCGATATCGTCGTGGATAAGCCGGTCGGCCAACCGATCGTATTGCGTGCGTCCCATGTTCATAATGGTGATCGGCACGCCCGCCTCTGCGGCTATGGGCACGATGCTTGCCGCGGGCATGACTTCCAGCGTGGATCCGATGACCCACAGTTCGTCGGCCTGCGTTGCGAGTCGATATGATTTTTCGAGCGCGCCGTCCGGCAGCGCCTCGCCGAAGTAGACCACGTCGGTTTTGATGAGTCCGTTGCATGGCATGTTGCCGCTGTAGGGCAGTCTGCGATGGCAGTGCGGATCGGGTTCGTTGTCGAGATTCGCCATGATGTCGGCGGTGTCATATTTTGCATGGCACTTCATGCAGTGCGAGGTACCGATGGTGCCATGCAGATTGACGATGACGTCGCTGCTATTGCCTGCTTTTTCGTGCAGCGCGTCGAAATTCTGTGTGGCGAGCAGTGTTAGCAGTCCAGCCTGTTCCAGTTTGACGAGCGCCTTATGCGCGGTGCCCGGCTGCGCGTTCCATACGGGCGATTCCTTCTGCCAACGCCAGGAATACTCGCGGTCTTCTTCATTGGCGAGGAATGCGTCGATGTCATACACTTTCGTTTGTTCAGGGTGCTTGGTCCAGACGCCGTCCGGGCCGCGGAAGTCGGGAATACCTGCGGACGTGGAAATCCCCGCCCCCGTCAATACTGCGATCTTTTTGCTCATATCTTAGGTATAGCCGCACGACGTAACTTCTGATGTTTCACGTGAAACAGGGAACATCGGGCAATCAAATTCGAGAGAAGCAATCTTAATAATCATGTATGGAAAGGAATGAGAGGTGCATTATGACTACTGATATTGCACAAAACATTGCAGATGATGGCGCTGATGCGGCCGAGACTGCCGAAACGACTGAGACGGTTACGGCGATCGGGGCAATCGATATCGAATCGATGGTGGCGCCGCCGTCGCCGACACGGCTTGCCCCGATTCCGACGCCGCGAGCAGACTAAGTTCTTCCCGCACACTGATGAGTTTCCGGAAGGCTGCCAAGTGATTTCCGACTTGGACCAGGATGATTTCGGATATCCCGTGAATATCGAGCAGGTTACATACGTGACCCGTCAGCTGGCTGATGGCAGCAGTGTTGATTTGCCGATGTGGGTGTTCACGCCTGGCGTTGACAATATGCCCGAGGGCGCATGCCGGAAGGTGGTTGGCCGGTGATTGTGTTTGTGCGCGGTTCGGCATTCCACGAGCAGAATGTGACCGATTGCTCGAATTATTTCGTGCGTATTGCCGAGCAGGGGTATGTGGTGGCTGCGCTGAAGTATCGTCACAGCGATATTGCGCCGTTCCCCGCGCAGATGCAGGATTGCAAGACTGCGGTGCGTTTCATGCGCAAGAATGCCGAACGCTTCCATTGCAACAAGGATCGTATTGCGCTGTGGGGCGATTCTTCGGGCGGTCATACGGTGTTGATGGCTGGGTTCACTGGCAATCGCGCGCCTGATACGGATGCCTATGCCGAGGAAAGCGCCGAAGTGAACGCGATCGTGGATTGGCATGGCCCTACTGATTTCGCGAAGATGAACTTTTATCCGAGTTCGCAGACCCACAGTGATCCGCAGTGCCCGGAAGGTGTGGTGATTGGTGGCGGTGACGTGCTTGAACATCCGGATTTGAGCGCCCAGGCTTCGCCTATGACTTATCTGAGTGCCGATATGCCCACTCCGTCAACGCTGATCATGCATGGTGGCCGCGATCAGTTGGTGCCGTTCAATCAGAGTTGTCGCCTGTATGCCACGTTGAAAGCGCTTGGCAAGGATGTGACGTTCTACAAGCTCGATAACGCCTGCCATGCCTGTTACGGATTCCGTAGCGCTCGCGCATTGCGTTTGGTGTTCGATTGGCTTTCCGATCGTCTGTGACTTGCTGTGATGCGCTGTTGATCTGCTGATTGCCGTGTTGTTGCGTTGCGTGACACGCGGCAATCAGCTTTTTCTGACGATTTTTGGGTTGTGTTGGAGTTGGTTTTGCGATTTATGGTGTAAGAAAGACGGATTTCGACACGCCGACGCTTTCCAGTGTTTGCAAGGGTTCGCGTCTTGTCTTGTCA
>ERZ833782.731-NODE-731-length-36665-cov-3.657279_pt1 | contig 36665 bp, 33 predicted proteins | sample MGYA00519577_ERZ833782 | MGnify/ENA primary metagenome ERZ833782 (study PRJEB31850, sample SAMEA3708745) | human gut metagenome | biome: human gut; feature: human-associated habitat; material: faeces | place: China | collected 2014 ...
GAATCCCTCCGCGCTAAGACGACTCGTCGGAGTGTATCTTGCGGTAAAAGTCCCAAAACAGACCGGCAGCTATAACAAACGGTGCTTCGGCGGCCTAAGTGATGCTGTAAAGGTCCGGGAACCTGCCACTGGAAGTTATGACAGTGTGCAGAGCAGTCAGTAGCAATTCATCATTAAAGTCATAAGAGTGCGGCGATTCATTTTCAAAAATAAGGGACTGGAATACCAGCCCCTTGTGTATTAAAAATCTGTATCTGACAATGCCGAAGCGAAATCGTTCATCATATCTTCATTGGAAATGATTCGTTCTGTTGGTACAGTAGCTTTCATGACCTTGCCCGAAGCACTTGCTTGTCTGTTTTTTGGCTTTGCACTGGACACCGAAACAATTCCGCCTCGTACGGTTTTGATTGTTGCTCCGTTTTTCAGCTCTGCCTCCCTGTCAAAGGACATATCTGTAGTTCTTTCCGCCAACTGTCTGGCCGTTTCCTTTTCTTCTTCTTTTGTCATTGGTTTCGCTGACGGAATCAGGGAACCTGCGACATAAGGCTTAGTTTCTGGGCGCATGGATGTAGCTCCACGCTTGATGGCGTTTCCCTGTTGTGCCTTCCGTTTTTTCTCCAATCTTTTTAAATCTTCCGGTTTCGTATTGCAGTAATCAAATACATACAAGCCAAGACCCGTTCCCAGGTTACCGAGATATTTTGCATTAGGGTGTTCCGGAGTGACGAACTTTTCATCATAAAACGGTTGTTCACCTTTGATAACAATAATGCAGTACCCTTTTTTCAGCCTTCGGATCTCATCCACTGTTAATAAAGCTCTTTTCGTCCACTTAAACGATTTCGAGTCGGAACCGCCTTTTCCGCTTCTGGAGTGAGAGCTATCTCTTACTCGAATCGTTTGATCTCCAAGCTTCTTCGATAAATCTTCCATGGATGAAAGTTCATTTCCTCCAAGATAAACTAATGTATCACAGGCACCCATTAAGGTTTCCCAGTCATCCTTGTAAAGATTCTTAATCTGGCCGACTGCCTGAATGAAGATCATGCAAGCAAGGCCGTACTTTCTCATGGTCGTCAGTTTGACCTGGAAATCAGGAATGATACCGATATTGGCAAACTCATCCAGGACAAAATGGACATCGTATTTTAATCGGAGTCCCTCACAATCCGTTGCTGCATGGTAATACAATGTATCAAACATCTGCGAATACAGCATGTTGACCAAGAATGCATATGGGTTATTTCCCTGTGGTACGATGATGTAAGTAATCGTCTTTTTATCTCCGATTGTCCTCAGATCCATATCATCTGATGATGTAAGGTTTTCCACAGTTCCAATATTAAACGGCGCCAGCCGCACCGCTGCTGTGATCAGGATGGACTGTGCTGTTTTTTCAGATGCCTGCTTGAAGATATCGTACTGCTTGACACAGATGTCATTATCGTCATACTGGCGCACCTCATCAAAAATTTTATCCAGCTGCGATTTTGCTTCTTTGGGGTCAACTTTGGCCTGCCGCAGCAATTTGGATACCATAGCGAAGTTCTGCATTTCTGGTTTTTGGTAACGGATCAGGTAAAAAATGATTGCTTCCAAAAGCGCCGTCTCCGCTTTTTCCCAGAACGGATCTCCCCCACCCTTGTTTTGCCCTTCTGTATTTTTGATCAGACAGGTAATTAACGTCAGAACATCTTCCTCTCCTCGCAAGTAACAGAATGGATTGTAACAATGGGAATGAGCCATATCTGTCAGATTAAAGACACGTATGTCATATCCTTGAGATTCAAAAAATTTCCCCGTTGTAGCTAAAAGCTCGCCAGATGGATCGGTTACGACATAGGAACAATATGCCTGCAGTAGGCATGGTCGTACAATGTTGTAGGATTTACCAGAACCGGGACCACCAATAATCATCGCGTTATTATTCAAATTCGTCTGTCTTGTATTCATGGTCAGCTGGCAATGCTTGGAATAAATCAGATTTTCTTGTCCTTCGGCAATAGGTTTCCCATACGGAGCATTGTATTTCCGATTAAATGTCTGGATACTTTTTGGTGTCTGCCATGCAGCGGTACCACTCTGTTCCCCGTCCTTGTAGTGGCGATTGAGCACTTTTTGATCCTGTGCTACCCAGACTACGATAGCTGCCAAAATCCCTAAAGTCGCAAATGCCTCCCAAAATTCTGTTCCAAATGAAAATGCAAAAGGGGCGCTTCCAAAATTCATCAGGATAGTTACCAATGCCTCTGGCAGCCCAATTCCAGCGTTTTCTACTTGATATCTGGCGCATCTGGCACATATATATGCCAATAGGATGAAGCCGGCAACTGCCATGGCGATATGAAGTTTACGTTCCTGTGCCTCTCTCTTTGTGTCAATGTAACCGTTTGCCATGTTACGTGTTCTCCTTTCTTTTCGTTTTCCCAATTATGAGAAAGAAGGCACGGGAAGTCGCAAAAAAGGCCTGTTACTATATAGCAGACCTTGTTTTGTAGTTCACAATTTTTTCATTTGGTTTATTGGCCAATACCGGAATAACGCCTTTCCAGCAATATCATCTTCAAACACAATTTTGTGTTCCCAGTATCTGGCATCATAAGAATCGTTGCGGTTATCTCCCATAACAAAATACCCATCCTCTGGGAGTGTAATGGAAAATTCTTCTTCCTTTGTCATTTCTTCCTTTAGGTACGGTTCGTCCAGTTTTGTTCCGTTCACATAAACTTTACCATCTCTGATTTCCACGGTTTCCCCTGGAAGGCCAATGATCCGTTTGATAAGGTAATAATCTCTGCCGTCCGGATCTTTAAAGATTACGATATCTCCACGATCATAATTTTTCAGGAACCTGACACCAAACACCCTGTCTCCCGTCATAATGGTATTTTCCATGGAGCCGGATGGAATATAGGCATTAATGAATACGAAATTCATTAAAAATATCATCACAAGAATCGTTAGTATCATGTCTTTGCATGATGTTAATAAGTTTTTCATTTTTTACTGCGGAATATCTTCTCTGAGTAAATGAGTCCGTTCTGAAGAATGTGATGTGATTTGTGAAACCATCATAAAAAATTCCGCTTCCTCCTCTCTGTTTAACTGGAGCAACAATTTCCGCTCTGGCGTACCATTGCTTTTACGAAAAAACCCCGGCAATCTGCCAGGGTTTCTTGTTTTGAGATTTTCCTTACCGCTCCTGGTCCACATCATCGGTTCTCTCATATTCCTGCTCGTTGATCTCCATCTGGATCCGATCATCTTTTTCAATATCCTGAATCAGTTCCTGTGGGCTAACTTCATTCAATGTATAAGAAATATTTTGTACTTCCCGTATACTATCCTCGATTTCATTGATTATAGCAATTTTTACTTCCGGCGGTTCTGCAGCCAAGTCATGAAATGCTGGTGTGTGGTACGCCTCTTCTATCATGGAAAGCCTTGCTACTTCATCCGTCATAACTCGATACCCTAATGTATTTAAGCAGAAATCCTTAATGAAATCCTGTCCGTTCAGATCAGATAAATCAACGCTGCGTTCTCCAATCACTCCGTTGATGGCTCGCTGATTTGCGGACTTGTCTCCGTAAAGATCATTTAACAGCTCTCCATCACCTTCGCGCAGCGCCTTATTGATTGCATTACCAAAACGGTAATCATCGTCTTTCATGCGGCTAATGGCATCCATATCTTTTAATTGTTGCTCATTTGCATAACGGAAATTGATTTGTTCTACAAGCTCTCTCTTGTAGCGCTCCGTTTTTTCCATCAGATCCAGTTCTTTCTTGTATGGTGTACTGCGTTGTCTTTCCTGCTCAATATTTTCTTTGATTTTCTCTGGTTTACGTTCAGAATCAATTTCAATTGTTCCATATCCCTTTAAAATGCCATACACACGTCCTTCCCACCCCTGGCTCATACGGCTGATCGGCTCTTCATGCTTTCCGATTCCGTAATAAATACCATTGGAATCCGTTCGCAGGTAATGACTTGGTTCATCTTTGTCATAAATCCTACATGCAGTATGGGTATCCCCAATTAAGGCCAGAGCCTTTTCCATTATCCGATCCCGTTCCTTATTGATTCCCATCATATGCCTTCTGGTTTCAGCAGAACAGATCAAAGAAGCCCTTCGGACTGCGTCATGAGCTTTTTCGCTGTCGGCTTTTGCCATGTAAAGATGAAGATTCCCGAATCCATCCGGTACGGTACAGTACCGAAAATTCATATCTCCCATCCGCTCCATGTAATCGAGTTTTTCTTCCTCTATGGACATACAAGACATTGGAATGTTTTTACTTTGACATTCAGCCGCAAACTCCTTTGCGTCTGCCTGACGGATCGATTCCAGGGAATTCAATCTTGTAATAATTTCCTGAGCACGTTCCTTATCCAGACGATCAACAACAAAGTAACATAAATTCACCAGTTTGCCGTCGCTTCGCTTTACTGTATCTTCGTACTGTACACGGTTGATTTTTGCATTCCTGAATTCATTAATCAGCCTGTCTTTCATAAAGGCACCGCAATATGCTACCAATCCACAGTTTTTCAGTAATGCGGTTTCATCCACTCTGCCCAGCGTATCCTTGGAACGCTCGACAAAATCGGCTCCTCCAACCTGTTCCAGCCTGTCCTCATAAATGATATTGGAATAATTGATGGATTCTCGATCCAGAATGCTATTTGCTGCATCCAGCAAGACCTTTAAGGTTCCTGCCATGTATGCGCTGATATGATTGATCTCAGCCATAAAATTGGTTCCTCCTTTATTTTTGTTTTAATTATGGAAGGCAGAGACGCATTTTTGGAAAAGTTGAAGCGACAAAAATTCTGGCAGAAAATACAATAGATAGCTGAAAATAACGAAAAAAGCTATTTTTTCATATCCGCAAGTTTTCCTTGCGAAAAAATTATCCCATAATTATAATAGAAGAAAAGATATCAGAAAACAGCAAAAGAAAGGGGATTTGCTATGACATTAAATGAATATTTTGCCCAGAGAGGCTTTGATAAAGACAAGGGATTAAAACAGTATGACGCATTTGAAGCACCTATTCCGATTGGATATACAAAAGGATGTACCAGACATTTGGTCAAGGCTCTCAGCCGACCAGAAATCAAAATCCAGCCACAGTTAGGACATCTTTATGCACGACCGCAATATGAACAGGCAGTACAGGCGATGATGGATATTTACCAGACACATCTTGCTCATGATCTGCTACAGAATGTCTTTGAACGAGATATCCCTCCCATCACTGGTTCAGAAGATTGTGATCAGATTCCTATGGAGGTAGTCCATGAAATCCTGACTCGTTTCTATCCTTCCGATTACAACTGGCTGCACGACAGAGATGGTGCTTGGCCGACTCAGAGAGGTTATGTAGATCCGGTTCAGCATTCTGCTCCAATGAGGCGGTTACTTCAGGATGCGGGAATCAGAGAACGTGCATTTCATATTCAGATGTGGGAAAACGAACGAGACGATGATGAAGAATATTACGGTTAATCGCTCTGCACGCTATCATTGCTTTCAGCGGCAGCTTGCCTGCGGAAAAATGTGATCCGAATATAGCTGATACCAAAATAGTTCGATATAACAAAAGACCAGGGTATAAGGATTTCCCTGGCCTTTTGTTTTTTTGATTGATTGCTACTGGATTATGGTAACATTTCTTGCCACCATACGCCCCAGCTCGTCCTGTTCGATCTCAAATGCTACCTGATCGTTCTTGTGAAGCTTTTTAAACTCGCTTTCCTGCACAATGCCGGAATAATGGACAAAATAATCCTGACCATCCTCTCCGACAATAAAACCATATCCTTTGCGTACATCGAACCACTTTACTGTTCCTTTCATGTTCAAAATCTCCTTTTTAATTTTTTTTGTATTATGATGTAATACTTCCTCTAAACAACTTCGTTGATATAAGGTTTGCTCGTGGAAGCTTATCATTTACGTTTTAATTATGGGAGGAATTTTTAAATCTTTGGTTTTTTACTCAATAATATTGGAATCTATCACTTTTCTGTAAATATCCGGATGCTCCGCCAGTAGTTTTTTTACATTCTTTTCCTGCATGATCGTAAACTCATCTTCTCTTCCCATGATAACCGTGATGGAGAAATATTTTTTTGCAGGTGTTACATAATTATAGATTTTGGCCTGGTATTCCCCAAGTTTCTTTTCAACTGATAAATACATTGTGGCTGTCTGTGTGTCATACAAGATATCATCCCGGATAATCTGACAAGTTGGGATATGTTTTTTCAGGTAGCGCTCTACTTTTCTTGTTTTAGATACAAAACGCTTATACCACCATGGATACCAAACACTGTGTTCCAACATGTAATCCATCCATTCATCCGAGATACGTCGTTTTCCTTTGGTTGTTTCATACATAGCTGGAGAAGAATACTTTTCTTGTTTTTCTGATTCTGGATCTAACTCTTTTTCTTCCGTTTTTTTATCTTCTTTCTCCTGTTGCTGTTTTCCACTATCTTTTGAAGCATTTGTTGCATCCTGAGATTCTAAAAAACAATCATTGACATTCTCTTGCGTTTCTGGATGATCCGATGTCTGCGCAGATGAATTTTTCTCTGATTCTGACGATGTCTGCTCCAATAATTCTGTTGTTTTTTCTTCTGGAATTATAGATAACTTTCCTATTTTTCCATCAGCGCCTACCCGTATATTTTGAAAAAAAGAGGTTATTTTTGCGAATAGACTTGCCTTTGGAGCAGAATTCCTATCTGAATTATCCGGCATTTCTATGAGCTCTGTTCCCATCATTTCTTCCGGTAATTCTGTTTCTGGTGTATTTTCAGATTTTGTTATGTCATCAGTGGTGTCTAATACCTCTGATGTTTCTACATCAGGCGTCTTTATCGTATCTTCTGGCGGCATGTCGTCTTCCCAGAACTGCACAGTACAGGTTCCAAGTTTCTCATATCCGCAGCAGCTGCATTGGTACACCAAGGCATCCGCATGATAATCAAACGGCCCGCATGTAAATACTCTAGGTAACACCTCACATGTCATTTGGTGACCGCAAATTTCACAGGTTTTATTCTCTTGCTTTTCTGTCACTTTCTCTCCTCCTTTTCTTCATAGCAAGACGGCGGGAATCCCGCCGCCCAAAATAGTGTGATTACTTGGTCTCATTCTTGACCGGCATAGCCAGACCCCGGACGACTTCGTCGACGCGAGGTTTGCGCGTAAAATATTATCATACCATCCTTTATGCAGTGCTTTCTTGCATCTGCTATGCAGTGCCGATATATCCCTTCAATTTCGCAAGACGCTGCGGATGTTTCAGTTTGCGTATTGCTTTCATTTCAATCTGCCGAATTCTTTCCCTTGTTACTCCATAAAATGCGCCTACTTCTTCCAAGGTTTGTGGATTGGATCCATCAAGTCCAAAACGCTTAATTACAATATCATGTTCCTTCGGTGTCAGACAAGATTCCATAATCTCCTGCAAATCTTTGGAAAGACACTGTTTCATAACGATGTCCTCCGTAGTCTGTGTGTCCGCTGCCACAAAATCTCCCAAGGTACTGTCCTGTTCCTCACCGATTGGTGTGTCCAGTGATGCTGCGTCTTGGCTTAGCTCCTGCAGTAACAGAATTTGCTGTTTTGAAAAACCCGTTTTTTCCATCAGGGTATCCATGAAATTTTGCTCTGGTATCTGTGCCGCTTCCTGTTCTGCTTTTCTGAGCGTATGTATTTTTTCCATTACATGTACCGGCAGGCGGATAGAACGCCCATGATCCATGATACTTCGCTGAATAGACTGCTTAATCCACCAGGTTGCATAAGTAGTGAACCGGAATCCAAGTTCCGGATCATATTTGCTGGCAGCTTTCATAAGACCAATAAAACCTTCCTGAACGATGTCGTCATAACCAACTCCGCTGGCAACATAACGATTTGCGATAGATAACACATACCGCATGTTATGTTCGACCAGTTTTTTCTTGGCTGCTTCCGCTTCTTCGGCAGAGCCGTATTTAACCGCCATGCCGCATTCAATTTCCTCTTCCTTGGTCAGAAGCCGAACCGGGGTTATATATCTTTTGTAGAAATCATCAGATTCCACATCTTCCGCATTTTCTGTAGCTTCTTCATAATTTACGAGCGCGTCTTCTTCTCTTTGCTCCATTTCCTGTTCAAAAAATGAGTCCATATCATCTATAAATGCGGGCTCATCTAAAAAATCTCTTTCGTTTGTTGTTTTATTATCCATATTTTTCCTTACCTTTCCTTGCTGCTGTAATTATGGATTGGTTTTTTAGTAATATTGCGATTTCTGGTATTATTGTATCTTGATTCCGATTTTTAGACAAAATTCAAATCCTGCGGATAAGAAAAACGAGATTATTTTTTCACATAGTAAAAAGAGAGCTCTCGAAAGAACTCTCTAAGGATGAAAATGCTAATTTGAATCTTTTGGTTTCAAATCAAAGATTAGACACCATTTCTTTTTAACCGGAGAGAAAAATGGAATCATAACATATAATTCATGCTTTTTCTTGTATTCCTCCGCCTGTTCTTTGGTTTCAAAATACCCACCATACATTTATTTTCATTCTCCTTCTAAACCTTAATTCTGTTTTGCAAACAGCCACCACAATACCAATAGATACAATACCCAAACTACATTGTCACACACTCTATTCCACTGAAGCTCTTTATATTGCGCCCATTCTAATTCGTACCAGATAATAGATATTGCCATATTGACCATTAACGCCTTCATTAGTGCCATTCCGAATCTCCTTCAAACCTACTTTTCTGTATCTACTTTAGACAAAAGATATTGTATTGCTTTTTCTACATGGATATCCTGAATACCGCCTTCCGCTTCTGTTTTGCAAAAGAAGCTGGTTCGAATCAGACCTGACTCCAATCCGACTGACCAATAGTCTTCCTCGCTGTAGTCATCATCCAGACTAATCCATGTTATGATTTCCTCTGGATGAGCATGTTGATAGTTCTCCAGAAATTGTTTGATTTCTTCCGGACGGAAACCGGTTGGAAGATCTGGGGTAAAAGCCTGAATGGAAAGTTGATATTCTTCTAATGCATGAAGCAATCGTTTTTTCATGTCTTTTGCATCCTTTCCTGTATCATCCCATATCTGTTTCCAGGTTGAAGATAAAACAATCCTTGCTCCCGTTGCATCCACGATTTCTTTTAACTGTCTGACATTTTCCGGATTCAGTTCCCTTCCGGTCCGTTCACAATAGGGTTTACTATTCAAGACACCATCTACATCCAGAAAAATAAATTTCGTTAATACCATACCTACTCTATCCAAAAAACATCACAACTATCCGGATCATCCGGATTCCAGTTCTCTGCGTAATCTTCCTGAAATTCATCTTCATCAATCACTTCGTAATCCTGATCGGCAATTGTGACATATCGTCCCATACCACTTTCGCATTCCCCTGTGTCGATTGTTATATCGCTGTTATGATAAATTGCTACAATCTGACGCGTTTTTAAATCCACCAGACATGCTGAAGTAATGACTATCGTTTCTTCCCATACTTCGGTATACGCCGCTTCCACCACATTGTTGATTTTTACCGGTTCTTCAGAGTTGTTACATATCCACTGGCCGTCTTTAAATTTCATATTTGTTGGTTCAGCACTTTCGGATAATTTCTCATATTCTGCGCCGCACTTTGTACAGGTAAATGGACCATATGGATTTTCAGAATCGTAAATATGCGATTCTAGTCCGCCAAACAGGTTCTCGGCAAATGCCTCGTTACCATCCACTATCACATCAGCACGAATAACCTGATGTCCAATAAATCTTTCATTTCCACAGCATTTACACTTCATATTTTTTCCTCCATTCTTGCATTTCCTCAAAGATCCGTTTTTTGTGTTTCGGACTCTTTTTGCGCTGATCTGTATGAACCCGTGTACCGGTATTCATCTGCGCGATTGGCCCACGGTTCATGCGATTATATTCTGCCAAGGCCCTTTTTCCACCTTTTTTCAGAAGGCTGACTTTTAAGTTTTTGTCCATCTTAACACTCCTTTTTCTTGGCATCATAAAGACTTGAGGCACTGCTGTATAAAAAATACAAATCAACAAATCGCAACACAAAGTCATATTGCCAAACAATATACTGCCAGTTCTGGTTCTGTTAAGCTAAAAACAAGTGCAGTGAAAATTGCTGCATTCCTGATAAATTTTTCCCAAAATGCCGCTTGTTTTTTAAGCCTTTTGCTCATCGCTTTCCTCCTTCGCATTGGAAAAACTGCTTTCCATTGCATTCTGCACACAGCTTCTCAGTAACCCGCGTATAGCCGGATTACGAAACTCTAACCAATGGACAATTTCCAGACTACTCTTGGCCGGTTTCCCAGTTTCCGCAAAATATTCATTCTTGTAAGTATCTACAGGAACCCCATATACATCTCGCATTCGCTTATAAGCAGAATGTAATACACTGCTGTGCATTGCACTTGGAATGCCCTCTAATACTTCTTCTCGAAAATTCTGAATTTTACGAGGATCCGTTCGGTAAACCGGCTCCCTATCTCCACGTTTTACTTTCAGAGTAACTACGGGTTTTTCCGGCTCTTTTCCGGCTTCTTTTGGCGGACAGATTGCGTCTTTTTTAGAAAAAGTTGTTTTACCTTTCTTTGTTTCTTCCATCATTTCTTTAATCGACACCAAGGAATCCGCGATTCGTTTCAGTTCTTCAGTCTGTGCTTTCATCGTTTCTGTCTGATAGAGAAGAAGTTTTCCAAACTGATTAAGAATCTCATCTGTTGCTGCAGTTTCCTGTTTAACTTGGATTATCTGTTTTTCTGATTCCACCTGTTTTTCCTGATATAAAGCATTTCGTACTTCATCCTTATGGAAAAGGCATTTAACAATCATAAAATACCGTTTCTGCTTGTCTTCCGGCAGTCGTTTACCAATTGTTTCACACCCTTCTTCTGTAAACATTCGGATTCCCAATTTGGGATTTCCGAAAATTTTCACTCCGATCGCCTGTGCTTCTTCTTCGCTTAGTTTAATCGTTCCGACAGTCAGTAATCTTCCTGAGTTTTTAAAATATGGTGCGCTAGCTGGACATAAGAGTTTTAATTGTGATGATGAAATGATTTTTCCAGCTGTAGGATGCTGGTATACTTCTGTTTCTTTACAATGTTCAAAAATTTCCGTTGTCACATCCTGCACAGTCATAGGTTTCATGGTTTCTTTTTTATTTCCTTTTTTCATGGCTTATCTCCTTCGCTCCATGACTTATTAATATTTCATGGTAATTATGGATGGATATTATGAAAGATAAGGGAATCTTGTTATACGCAAAAAGAAGCCGCACAAAGCAGCTTCTTTTAATGAAAACCTTTAAAATATTAAAATATTATTGCAGAACCATTCTGCGTCTTCATAAAGCATACAAACCCCAAAATACAATTCTCTTGGGGTTGTCGTTTCGACAATCTGGTAAGAACGCGGTTTTCTCAGAACACACCAGCTGTGCTGACGCCACATTCCATCCGCAGATAAAGCATATCCGGTTGCTATACCAAAAATACCGGCGCGGTAATTCTTGTTTGCTTTCCATAGATACGCAGAGTTTTTATGGCATTGACATGCCTCTCCCTTCATCAACCGGATACGTTTCTGACCAACCCAGAGCTGACCGTATTTTGTGAACTACCCACGCGCATTTCAAGTGAAATGGGCGGGGCTTCGTAAGACCAGAAGCGCCTTACAGGACAAGCACATGCCCTCTAGTCCCTGTTACGGGATTACGTTTTAGGCAGCCGTATTCTGCGGCTGCTTTTTGTAGGCCGTCTTATCTTTTCCGCAGCCAAACAGCTCCATGTACTGGAGTTTTTGATCCCAATGCCGTTCGTGGCGATGCCTGCGGTTACAGGAACGGTGTTTTCTGGGAGCTTGTTTTACCGTGCGGCGGCCCTGTGTTGTCCCATGGCAAAGCTCCTCCCTGGTAACGACGCATATGAAAGCGGTTAGGTAACCCCAGTCCGTAATACCCGAAAAAGCTTCTGGATATTCCTTCCGGATGATGTTGCCGGCGCCATTTAAGTCCGCATGGATCACCACACCGTCCTTTGTACGGTACTGGCCACGGCTGATCCGCCTTCCTGAGAAAACATGCTTCGTATCGTCATTTTCCTGGAAGGTTGGGATTACATCGCCGTCTACCAGACTTGCTTTGGAAGTGTAGCTTTCCTCCCGGAGAATGACCGGGATTCCGGATGCTGCACAGACCTGCTTCAGGATACCGGCAAATGTCATGTACGGGATCTGAACAAAGTTCTGGTTATTTACTGTACCAAGGTTCATTCCCTGTTTCCAGTCCTGGTTGTGGCCGATGACAACTACATCTACTTTATTTTCCATGCAGTACCGCAGGATCCAGTGTGCAAGCTTATAAAAGAAGTCACGGAACTTCCGTTCCCGCTTCTTCGAGATGGCATCCAGGCGTCTGGAATTCTTTACGGATTTCGTAGAATCCATCCCTCTTGTCAGCTTGCTGATCAACCTCGCCCGTTTCTTATTAAAATACCGGTTCTCGGATTTGATCCAGTTTCCGGCTGCAAGGAATGGGACTGCGGGGAAGTTCGTGATTCCTGCCAGGAAGTTGTCTACGCCAAAATCCAGCCCGAGGATCCGCTCCGGATGTTCCGGAACCTCCGGTTCCTGCATTTCCGCCGTATAGGTAACCAGCACTTCAAAATCCCCATTTGTCGGCTTCACCTCCGCCTTCACGATACCCGGACAGTCCGTATCCCCTCCAATGCACAGCTTCAGACCCGTGCCAGGGAATGTAAGGAATTTCTTCCCTCCTGACACGGTCGGTTTGATGATCTGATTGGTGTAATGGACGGTTGTATACGGAGTCCGTTTATACTTTGGGGCTTTTGGCTCGCCCAGGTACTTTTCCGGAGACTTCCGGTAATCCCGCAGCGCTGCAAAGTAGCCCTTCCAGCTTTTGATCACCTTCCGGAGGATCTGCTGGTTGACCTGGGCCGGCAGTGCGTAGTAGTCCCGGTTTTCGGACCATTGCATCACTGCGTTCAGCTGCTCGTAAGAGAGCAGCCAGTGGTCTGCATCCGGATAGTCCATATGGATATCCAGATTTAACAGATACTTCCGTACCAGTGCGGCAGCTGCCATGCTGTTTCCCCTGGCGGCCAGCTTCCTGGCCCGCCGCACAGCGCTGGCAAACTGCTCCTGCTTGTGTTCGTTGTACCGGGCAATGGAGTCCATGGTGATACGGATGACTTCGTTTTCGTTTGCAGTCCGGTCTGCCAGCTCCTTTTTCAGTCCGGAACGGAGGTTCCGGATATAGAAATTCGCCGTATTCTGCAGGTTCTTTGCCAGATGGGACTGGCAGGAACAATACGCATGGAGCGCTTTCATTTTACCGCTTTTGCGGATCACAACCCTGCGTGTTTTCATACCGGATACCTCCTTTCTGCTTATCGTCCGAAAATATCAGCTGTAGATATTGACTATAGTATTATTATACATTATACTGGAACCATAGTCAAGAAAATACGAACATATGTTTCGTTTATTGATTCGTCCGAAAGGAGTTTTTTATGGAATACAAGAAAGGCCAGCACTGTACTTACCTGCTTACATACCACATGGTATTTGTCATTAAATACCGGAAACCGCTGATTGATGAGGAACTTGGTGCAGCCATGACTGCCCATGCAGATTACATTACAAAACGGTTCCAGGGAGAACTGGTTTCAGCAGAAACAGATCGGGATCATATGCACCTGTTAGTATCCCTTCCTCCTAACACGAACCTGTCTGTTTTTGTCCGCAGCATCAAGACACAGATATCCAGGGAGATGCGTAGTAAATTCCCTGACAAGATCGGAAAATATCTTTATGGGAAGGATACTCCGTTTTGGAGCGAAAGTTACTTCGTTGCAACGACAGGGACAGTCTCTATGGAAACCGTCAAGGGATACATCGAAAGCCAGAAGACGGAGGCGCATCAAAAAAGAGCCTACCGGAAACGGCAGTTTAAAAAACTATGACGCATTCATCCCACGGGCGTTCTGGGAACGGCCGGGGTTTTCTGCTTGGAATTCCATAATATTTTCCAGATCTGGATCCTGGATGGGTAAACAGGTTTCATACCCATCTATCGAGAGTAGTAAATCACGAAGCTGTAGCATACTTTGTTCTCTTTCAGAAAGAAGACCGGTATATCCTGTTCCCCACCAATTTGAGGCAATCCTTTTTTGCCAGTCTTGAACTATTGGTTGTATCTTATCTTGATACTGCACTGTTTTCTGGCTTTTAAGGAATTGAAGCAAGTCTTGTTTTGTACGAACAGGATCTTTTCCCATACACATTGTATGCATGGCTTGCATAAGTGTTTCACTCATGCTTGCTCCTTTCTCTCATCATATTCGCATACGCAGATTTCGATATTAGTTGTTTCAAATACCTTTCGCAGTATTAATTCTACATCTTCCCAATTGCAGCGATCTCTGCCGCATCCGATTTTGGAAATTGCCAGTTTCTTTTCTTTATGAAATACCATAAAATCTCTGACTTCCTCTAATGACTGCTGAAGATTTTCCAGATAGCGTTCCTGACTAATACCGTAACCAGCATGCATCCATACCTTTGGCTTGGTAAACATATTATACACAACCATCCCCTGATCAACGTGACGATAAGGACGGATGGTACCATTACATGTTTGATATAAATGTAAATGCGCGGGATAAGCAACAGCTGAAGTTCTTGCCCATTTTACATATTCTATGCATTTTTCCTTTAAGCCAGGAAAAATTCTGCGATATGCAATTACAACACCGCTTCCCATAACGCAATCTTCGGAAATACACTGCGCCTGAACATATTCCGGATATTTCTTTGTTACATCTCCGTATTCGTATGTAATTCTCATTACTACCTCCTGTTAAAATGGTTTAAGCTAACATTCGCATCCGTGATGTTCTCAATCTCTTCCCAACGATTTGGAAATTGATTTGGAAATTCTTCCGGAGGCTGCATTTTTAATTGTTTGATTACTCCCATGATAGCAGGAAGTGTCATCGCTCCTGTGTAATCCATTGCCGGTATATCCGGAAAACTAAGATTATCTGCTATGAACCGCATTTGATCTGTCATGTGGATCTGCAGCGTGGTTGCACCATTTGCAATACGAATGCTATGCTGTTCATCCAGATAGAGATATTGAACCAATGTCGTTACCTCATTGAATGAAAATAAAACATCTTTTGTTCTCATATGTTACCTCCTATGACTGCGCAGGATTTGGAAATACAGGTCGATACACTCTCGTATTCATTCCAAACACTTTTTCGGATACCGTTCCGGGTTCTAGTTTTTCTTCTTCCACTTCATATTTCCACATTCTTGCATCAATTGTATCCAGTTCATGCAAAAGCATCGCTTCTTTTATTGCTGGCATGACCGGTGAACCATATTCCAACGCTCCATGATGGGATAAGAGGCAATGTTTCAACATACGGATACTTTCATCTGTTTCCGGATTAAATCCACATGTAGCTGCCGCAGCATTGATCATCTCGATTCCCATAACTAAATGGCCGAACAGCGTACATTCCGGCGTTACCGTAATTGCCCCAATATCGTCCATATCGTATTCCTTTAATTTTGCCAGGTCATGCAGAATAACCGCAGAAAACAATAAATCCTTATTCACTGGGTATATATTCGCCAGCATATGGGCCGACTGTAACATCCGATAAGTATGATATAGGAGACCATTAAAATAATTATGGTGCATACCGGCTGCTGCTGTCCACACCAGGAATTTTTCTTTGTTATCCTGATATAATTTTAAAGTAAGCGTTTTTAAAGCCGAATCCTTCATCCCATCAATAGTATTCCGAATCAGAGAAGAAGCTTCTTCCGTTTTAATCGGAGCGTGCGGCAGCAACTCATTGATTAGTGTATTGCTTGGTTTTCCGCTTTTCACAAGATAGGATGCCTGATCGTTATAAGTACTTTTTTCAATTACCGCATCTAGCACAACTCCAGCTTTAAACGGCAGTGTATTTGGATTTTCCCACATTCTGGCCTCAATGGTCGCAACGCCATCTCCTAATGTAAAAAGGGTGTAAACTTTTCCATTCTTCGCCTCTTTCGCTTCCATTTTCATGACGGCAACCTGAATCTCGTTGTTACCTGTAATCATCTCATTAAATCTCATCTTTTTTCCTCCAAATATTTTTTGCTTTGCAGCAAATGAGCGTAGCTATTGCCAAAAATCCAGATTGTGGATACCGGCAATACCTGCGTGTATCGCTGTGTTTAAAATAATCGTATCCATTCTTCGAATACATGTACATCCATTCTTCCGGATAACGCATGCCCATCTGTATTGCATTTTGAAACGCCTCATCTGGATTTTTTCGTATGCTTAATGATGCAAACACAGAATCCTGATTTGGCGTTTGGTAAGTAATTGTTTTCATTTAACCTCCTTATTTCTTTCTGTTTTTCAGGATAATTATGGAAGGATATTCTCCCCTGTAAAAAAAGAAGCTGTCAAAACTGGCAGCTCCTTTTGGAAAAATAAATATATTGGATGTTAGGATTGCAGAATTTCCAGAAAATCTGGATCCATGATAACTACATCCAAACAGATATCCTCCAAGGTTTTTGGTTCATCATATAATCTTGAGAATCGTTCCTCAATTTCCTGGATTGCTTCTGGTGTCTCCGGATCATCAAAACAACAATAAACATCCGGCGTTTCGTTGTCCGTCTCTTTATCTTCTCCATCGCGGATTTCAATGATTGTGCCGGTCAAACCGGAATAATCATCTCCATCCAGGACTCTTACCCTGTCGCCAACATGGTAATTCTTACCATTATACTGGAAGGCTTCGTTTCCTCTGTTTACAATCATTTTTTCCTCTCTTTTCTTACAATGTCGTAAAGGTCTCTCCATCGAAATAATATACTGAATCGGTTAATACATCACTCGGATCCACTACCGTACGGTTGACTTCCCCTACCATGTGTTTAAGCTGCGCACTATCACTTGCGTTTAAATTATTGCACACTGGAAGAACTAGAACTTCATGGATAGATGACGGCAAAATGAAGAAATTTGTTTTTAACTGATTGTGGATCTCTTTTAGAACATTTTTGCATGCAATGAGTGCCGCTCCATATCTGGAGTCTGATGTTGTCAGCATATATAAACCAGGGGTTTCCATTGTCTCTTGCAAAAACATAGGAGGCATCAATGTGCTTAATGCTTCGAATGTCTTTCCACGTTTTGTATTTACATCAGCAATCGCAAATAATTCTTCCTCTGTCAGACGCAGATTTTCTAACATATCATTTGTTACTCTGCGAAATGTATACCTGTCATCGTCTATCTTGATTGTGGAAAAAGCGTAAATCGCTAAATCCGCCATACGCCTGTGTGGGCCTTCTGCCAGCCAGTCCTTATTTTTCTCATAGTCTGTTACGGCCAGACGCAGACATTCCGGCTGCAAGTGCTGTTTTACTATCTGTCCCAGATCAATTCCACTAATGCTGTTTTCTACTTCGTTACAGAGATTATCTAAAAATAATCTTAACTCCTCCTCGTCTCCCAAAAGATTCGGGAATTTTTCTAAGTACAGTTCTGGATATACAACCGGACCACCGGAGAATTCAGATGCACTTCTCTTACTAATTACAATTCCTTTCCATATCTGGTTGTTTTTGTTAAATTCTTCTACTCTAATTTCGTATTCCTCAGAGCCAAAACGGTTTTTGACTGTTTCTAAGCAAAGATTAAAAAACGCATGTTTGTCCATCATATTTTTTCCTTTCTCGTATACCTGCGTTTTACTGCAACGCAATTATGGGATTGGATATGATTGTTAAAAAAGCCCACCCGTTTCCGAATGAGCTTTTAAAGAATGAATTTGATTTTTTGTTATTTTTCTTTATTTTCCGAGTTTCCTGAAATGATTTCATCCAGAACGTAATAGGAAAGCCGATCCAAATCCATTGATGACGCAAAAACCTCAAAATCCTCCTCTTCTTCTTCCATGAGGTATTTTTCGATTTTTTCCTTTGCTATTAACGCGTTCGTTTTTTCACTGAATATCCCGGCAACTTCGCATCCTGAATTTTCCCCATAAATATCTTTCACAACTGTTACTAAAGAAAGATTCCCTTTCTTAGTTAAATCTTCCTGTTCTTTTGGATTTTGTTTTTCCTCAAACAGCTTGATATAGGAAGAAAGACTTCGCTCATCCAACTGAGCCTCTACATCTTTTTCCTGCATCCAGCTCTCAACAGTAAACATGTAAACTGCGATGGTGCAGTCCTTTTTCGACAGCCAGTATGCTGTCTTGTTATTGAATGCGTTTTTGATTGGAGTTGCGACATATTCTCCATAAATAATCTGTTTTAACTCTTTCATTTTTTTACCGCACAATCTCTGCTTCCTCCTTTTGTGAACGATTATGATTTTTCTGTTCCCACAATATGCGGATCCACATAATTGAAAAATTCGTTTTTGTATTCTTCCTCACTCAACAATCTTATATCTTCCATGTTCGTTCCGAAGAGTTCAATATTCCAATACATTTTACGAATCTTTGAATTTGTGGTTACATCGAGGTAATAAATACGAAGGAAGAACACTCCGCTTTTATAAAATGCCTTATCGATCTGACCAATTTTTCCCGTTTTTTCGTTCTTGTAATAAGAACCCTGTAATTTTTCTGTGTAGAAATTGGTAATTCTGGTCACCAATAAATTTTTCAATTCTTTTTCTTTTGTTAAAGCGGCTTCGTATTCTTCGATTTGACTTTGACACATCTGAAATTCTTTTTCAAATGGATTTTCAAGGTACATATTCTTACTCCTTTTTCCTCTCCTTTTCTGCGGATAACAATTTTCCGTTTTTTTTAAGCTTTTTTGCGTTTCTGATGTTCCTTAATCCACGCTTCCTGTTCGGCATCTTCGCGCATCTTATCTTCCGGTTTTACGGTAACGATACATGCGAATACCACAGTTAGTAACAGTAATGTTGTTGTAAAAAAGATCATATTGTTCTTGCGGAATCTCCGCTCTCCTTTCTTATGCAGATTCCAAAAACTGTTCCTCTTCTCTTTTGAGTTTCACGAACAGCTCTGGAAGATGCCAAATATCATACTCTGATAGCTGGTCGATATGATCATACGAAAAATCGCAGTCACCGATCAGGTTTCCATTTGCGGAAACATACAGCATTTCGATGGTTCCGTTATCAAATTCAATGGCATCGTTAAGCCTCCGTTTAGATTCTCCCCAGTTTGCAGCTCTTCCTTCTGCGATAATATGTCGTTCTGGATATCTTTCTGAAAAAGGAATTTCTTTGTCATCCCGGTAGAAGGACAAAGCTCTGACATATTCTGCTTCGGCATCCAGGTCTTCGTGATAAACATCTACAGAAAGCGCAACTCCGCAAAGTTCTTTCTCTCCCATTTTGGGATACCACTTTAATAATTCGGTAGCCAATTCGTACTGATTTGACTTTCCATTTGTAACAACATAAAAGCTGGCTGGCAGTTTCCCCTGTTTTTCCGCTTCCTCAAAGAAATACCGGATAAGCGGAATATTCAGGGAAGGTTCCCCGCCGGTAAATGTCACGGAACCGATAAAGTCACAGTGTTTTAACACTTCGTCTACGATTTCTTTTTTCATATCGAGGCTTTCGGCGTTACCGCGAAGACAATGTTCGCATGCCATGTTACATCTTCTGGTGACTTCTAATATCAAATCCTGAATATACATCTTTTCCTTCCTTTCCCTAGGCAGCCACAACAAACTTGTCTGTATGGTTTCCTGCACCAAAGTATTCATCCGCAAGTTCAAGAAGTGGATCGGAAGTGGATGCATAAAATCCGTAACAGGAATCCGTTTCTTCCCATTCTTCATCTTCTTCTAATGTTTCTACCACATATCCGTATACTTCATTGTTCAGATACTGATGATATATTTTTACTTCAGCTTCCATATTTCGTTTTGCAACAGCTTCCCATGTTTCTCCACTTTGTAGTACAACACCTGTCTTCTGTAATTTTTCCGGTGTTGTCCAAATAATCCCGACAAAGCTGGTATCCCACTGATCAGCAAAATCAGTGGTATTCATTGCGATTCCGCTATGGTCGTACACATAGAGTGGAAGGGCTATGACAGCACCTTTGGCTAATGTGATAATTTCCTGCACCGAAATACTTTCCAAAATATCATCGTCCAGAATTTCAACATCATCGTCTTCTAACAGCAACTCCTCTGTGCCGTTTTTCTGCCGACGATAAAGTTTCCACAGATTACTTTGTTTCTCATATGACAAACGGCACCTTTTTGTACCCTTTTGAGTATATTCTCTCAGTGCCTCCATAGTGATTCCCGCTGTTTTCATCAAATCTTTTTTAAGATCTTCTACCGTTCGGTAGCCAGTGTCATCGCCAAGATAGGAATATCGTCCAAAACAACACATCATACCTATATTCCCTTCATCTTCGATGCGCGGATTCAGCGGATCGGTATCCTGAACGACACATAATCGCTGTTTTGTACCATTGACAGTACAATATCTGTATCCTTCTCTCATTTCATTCTCCTTTCAAAACTCACATTTCTTTATTTTTCAGAGTAATTATGGAGATGGATAAAAGTATATTAAAAAGCTGCCGAATCACCGACAGCTTTTTCTTTCGTTTTAAGATTAGCGACCTACTCGGTCACTGAATGACCGAGTAGGTTGATTTATGCCATGTCATCAGCAGCATCCATAGCAACTGAAACAGCGGTATCTGCACAATCGGAACCGTCCGGGATGCCAGCTACAGTAACGTTTTTGGTTACCTTGGCATCAAAAGTATTTGCTCTCATTACTTCCCCAAGATCCAGTCCTGTTGCTTCTTTTACAGATTCGATTGTTTTGGCCAGAACAGCAGGTACATATCCACCCATGGAGGCGACACCACTATTCCCGTTTCCAGAATCAATGATGGTTACCTTGTCAATGGTAGACAGCGGCTGTGCAATCGCCTGAGCCATTTCCGGTAACTTCTCAACGATCATTTCCATCATGGCCGCCTGTCCGTATTTCTTCATTGCATCTGCTTTCTTTTCCATCGCAGCAGCTTCCGCCTCACCCTTTGCTCGAATGGCAGAAGCTTCCGCCTCACCCTTTGCCTTAATACCTGCAGCACTCTGCTCCATCGTATAACGCTCTGCTTCCGCCTGAGCCTTCTTGGCGATTGCGTCCTGTTCCTGTTCATAACGCTTTGCTTCCGCTTCCTTCTGACGCTTTGTTAAGTCGGCCGCAGCTGCCTGCTCGATCGCATAACGGTCAGCATCTGCCCGTTTGTTAATCTCTGCTTCCAGTTTCTGCTGTTCTACTTCAACCTGCTGACGGTTTAACTCTGCATCACGTTCTGCTTTTGCAATCTGGGCATTTACGGTACGGATCTGGATCTCTTTGTTCTGTTCCTGTTCTTGAATCTTATAAGCGGCATCTGCTTCCGCTTTCTTAATATCTGCCTGCTTTTTCAGTTCTGCCTGCTTGATAAATAAATCTGTGTTTTTCTGGGCAATGGCAGTTTCTGCGGCTACGCGGGCATCGTTTGCTGCCTGTTTTGCTTCTGATTCTGCAATTGCCACATCTCGGTCTGCTTGAGCTTTTGCAATAGAAGCATCCTTCTGGATTTTGGACATATTATCCTGTCCTAACGCAGGGATCAGACCTCTTTCATCTTCGATTTTCTGTATGTTGCAGGAAATGATTTCGATACCAAGGTTATTCATATCGATCTGGGCTTTTGCCTGTACCTCATCACCGAATTTCTTTCGATCCGTACACAAATCTCTCAGGTTCTGTGTGCCGATAATCTCTCGCATATTACCCTGAAGAGAATCTGTTAAAGCCATACAGATATTTCCTTCATTCATATTCAGAAAGCTTAATACCATCTTCATCTGTCCGGATACGCACTTTTGCTACTGCGTCAATATCCACACCAATGAAGTCCTGCGTCGGGATGAATCCATTCGTTTTAATATCGATGGAAATCTGCTTTAAGAGCAGTTCATCCTTCCGTTCCAAGTATGGGATTTTTACACCAGCCTGACCTATCAAAATTCGAGGCGTTTTTCGTAGCCCGGAAATGATAAAGGCTTTATCAGTTGGCGCTTTTACATAGCCACTGGCAATGATAGCCAGAACGGCGATTACCAAAACGGCAATCAGAATCTTGGGAAGTAACGCTGTAAACATAACAATTCTCCTTTTCCACTGCATCTTGCAGATTTATTTTTTTGCAGTTCAATTATGGAAAGAAAATTGTTAAAATTGGTTTTACCAAAACCGCCTCAAAAACAGAAGCGGTTTTGTAGGCATTACGGTTCTTCGATTTCTACATCATCTCCATAGAATTCCCGTACACCCACACGTTTTTGCTGGCGTTCTTCTTCCACTCTATTCGATAAAAGCTTCCATATTGTTTCCGGTGTTTTAATATTCTGCAACTGAAAATTACCCAAGGAAGCGTCACTGCTCGATATCACAATACTCCCAATCCCAAAAACTCTTTGGAAGAATGTTTGTTTTAAACTAACATCTTTAATTCGATACAAACGCACTTCATCTCTGGTAACAGTAAAGAATCCTCGCTTAATATATAATTTTTCTTCATCCAGCTGATAGACTGTAAAGGTCCAAGGAAGTCCGCACCATAGCCGTTTTCTGTCTTTCCAAAATGTTTCTCTGTTTTCCATATTGTCAAACCTCCTTACCCTTGATTTTCTTCGTCTTCTGGGCGTCCTATCATAACTGCAGAATTTAAAGAAACTGGCCGCGTTGCCACTCTTTGTTTTCCATAGGATGCTTCAATCTGCGTTCCATTTCCAATATACATGGATACATGGGATATGTTGCGATACCTTCCATTATTTTTATAAGAGTAAAAAATCAAATCCCCCGGCTCCAGATCTTCTGCGCTGGTTTCTCTCCCCTCAGCTGCCAGTCCTCTTGCGATTTCTGCTGCTGTGGTGGATCCACCATTAGACAAATCAATCCCTGCATCCTTATAGCTGTAATACACTAAGGAGGAGCAATCATAAGCACTTCCACTATTTCTCCTTTCCATAGAATATGGGTATCCCATTTTAGAAATCGCATAATCAATCGCTTCCTCTGCCGCGCCAGATTCTGTGTTGTTTATTGCGTTTTCAGAAGATAGTAACGGAGCTTCATTTATATTCCATTCTGTGTTTTCCATTACCTGTTCCTGTGCAAAAGCCGCATGGGATGATAACATTATCATAAATGCGGCAACTGCGAACACTGATCGTTTCACATAAATACCTCCTTTGATTTTTTTTAATTATGATTGGTATCTTGCGATTATTGGTTTTGGAATCGAAAAAAGCGCCGCTTATAAAGCGACGCTTGCATATCTTATACTTTGTTTCGATTTCGATAGTTGACGCATGATTTGCATGTTTCCGAAGTATGCTTTTTATAAGGACATTTGATGTTTTTATCATACAAGCACCGGTTTCTGATCTTTTTTGTTAGAATCAAAGTTATCGCACCAGCTAAAAGCACAAGACACATAACAGAAGTAACTGGATGCTCCCGGATTGCCTCCACTACCGCTTCGTAAGTAGCTGTAATGAAGCCTACTATTTTTTCCAGAAACCCTTGTTCTTTCACTACTTCCGCTCCGTCAGTCTTTTCATAAGCTGCAGTCACAGCCATGGTATAAATCACTCGTTCTGATACTGGGATATCTTCCTCGTATACGCAGCTCCAGCTTTTACCCACAATTGCCGGCAGCTTAACATCTCCTGCGTAGGTCGCTTCAATATCCCTTACTTTTTTGCTTCCAGTTCCATGGGCGTTACGCATTACACTTTCATCTTCTCCTGTGTACGCAGCCCCATCCCAAGCAATACTGTCAATTTGATAAAACTCTGGATCCAACTTTAGGTATGCCAGGAAGTCATCGGCATACGGCGTGAGATCCTCTGTCTTAGGGATTTCCTTTCCATTCAGAACAAAAACATCCGCATCGTATCCTGTAATCGTAATCGGAAAGGAGAACTGATCCTCCCATCGTTCGCTCAAAATCTCCGTATTTTTTAAATCAAGTACCGCCTTCACCTTCTGTCTGGTATCCGCGTCCTCAAACTCTGTTTCTTTTGTATCCGGAATCTGTACGCCGGCTTCTACGCCTTTGTATGTCATTTTGACTTCCCGGTACTCCGTTCTTTCCTCTGCTTCCCGCTCATTCAAAGCCTGTGACATCAATGAATAGGTTTTTCCATCTTCTCCGATCATGGTTGGAACAGGTGCGTGTTCTGATTCATCTCCAACAAAAACTTCAGTTTCGTAAGAGATGGTTTTGGGAGTTACCTCCTCCTTACTGATAAGGGTAGGGTTTTTAGCAGTCGATAACACATAGGTTTCACCATTTACGGTTATGGTCTCTGGCAATCGGTCTTTTGCGTCTCCGTTCTGATCATAAGTCTGGTATGTCAGTTTTTTTTCAAACCGATTTGCTCCAGGTTCAATATCGTCCGTTGGTATGGTTGTTTCTTTTAACCTTGTTTCCGCTTGCATTTTGGAAGATTCTTCTGTTTTTTCCGTCTCCAAAAGTTGTTCCGTCTCCTGCGTAACACCGGCCGGATTTGCAAATGCAAATACCGGACCAATCTGGCACCCTAATATCAGGGTGCCAGTCAGGAGGAGCGCAAGTGTTTTTTGCTTACTCATGATGCTCTCCTTTCTTTTTCCGATTCACTGCCACAAACCCAACTGTTCCACAAGCTATCAGACCTGCAAGAATCAGGAATGGGAAGAAATCTCCGGTTTTTGATGGGTTTGCAAATGGATGCCAATTTCCATCGCGGTCAAACCATCCTTTTCCATAGGCATCAGATCCATTATCATACTCAGCATCAATAAAACCTCTCTTTCCTGGATCATCTGTCTTTGGTGGTTCATCCTTTTTATTGTTGTAGAAGGTTGTCTCTCCTTCCACTCCGGCTTTTGTGACAGTAAATGTAATGTATCCGTCAGAAATCTCGTACTTATTTGGAACTTTCGTCTCTCTAACGGCATAATGACCGTACTGTCCAGGTTTAAAGGTGATCAGTCCATAAGCGTCCGTTGTATCTGTATAAACCACTTTGCCTTCTTCATTTGTAATTTCAAACCGTACACCTTCAATTGGTTCTCCTGTTTGAGCATCCGCTTTCTTAATGATAACTTCTGGCGGATTTTCGTAGTTTGCAACATTCTCGGTTAAATGAGAGGATCTATTAATGACAAATTCATGTACAGTCTCATCCAGTTCATAACCGTCCGGAGCTTTCGTCTCTTTATAGGAGTATTTTCCAGGTGTTGAAAATGTAACATATGCCTTACCTCGCTGGTCAGTTACAACCTGACGGTATACATTACCATTTTCATCATAGATAGTAAACTCTGCTCCTGGAAGGGCTGTCATCGTCATTCCATCATATTTATTAAACTCAATCGATGGGGGTTCTGATGTACTTCCACCACCGCCTCCGTGGTTACCTCCTCCACTCGGCTTACGGTTTTCCATTACAATAACCAAAAGTGTATCCGGTTTTGTCATCGATACAGTAAATTCCACATCGGAAGAAGAAAGATACCCTGTTGGAGGTGTTATTTCATGGAACAGATATGTTTCGCCTGCTACCAATTTTCCAGTTAAGGTGATTTCTCCGTCTAATTCGAATTCAGGGACAATTACAGCTTTATCGGATTTACGAAGAATCGAGAATTTACCTCCACTTAACTGTTCATTGGTATCTTTTTTCACCTTTACCAGTTTCACAGAAGTCTGTTCGTCTTTCATCTTAACAATTTGTACTTTTTCTGTATTCTCAACTGTAAAACTTACTGGATCGGCTTTGTAATACCCTGCTGGTGCTTCCTCTTCGTACAGTGTATAGGTTTCTCCAACAACAAGCTTACCTGTAATATCTCTGGCTTTACCATCGGTTACCCATGCATCCATTACATCTCCGTTTTCAGCACGTACTACCAGCTTTGCTCCAATAACCGCCTCATCGTGTTCATTCACTTTGAGGATTTGAATCTTTGTCGGAGCATTTTTCATTACTGCCTTTATCGGTTCTTTCTGGTTTAAATACGGCACTTTAAATAGTACACTATTGCCTGTGATATAACCATCTGGTGCTTCTAATTCTTTTAACAGATAACTTTCGCCTGCCAATAGCTGTCCGGTAATATTGATACCATCTGGATCTGCAGCAAAAATCATTTCTTTTCCACGCTCAAAGAGTTCCGATTCAATCAGTGCTTTTACTGGTGTACCATCTGGTTTTAAAATCTGGTAACGACCGCCGGAAAGCGCAACCCCTTCCATGTCTGTTTTAACAAACAGCAACTTGGTTGGAGCATCCTTCATGCGAATCACATTGTTGGTTACCGGAATCTTCTCTTCTACCCCTTCGGCATGAATTTCACCATTTTCATCTACTGCATTGCCATTTTCATCGATCGTGATCTTCTTATCGCCATCTGTATAAGTTCCATCTGGATGAGCAACAATAGTAGTTGGATAGCCATTCGCATCAAACAGGATCGTTTCTCCATCTGCATTGATGTAATGTGCTTCTGTGATAGTTCCATCTACTCCAATGGTAAACTCAATATCCTCAGAGTAACCATAACCTTCTGGAGCCAGCTCCTCGTGGTAGCGATAGGTTGTTTCAATCTCCCATTGTCCATCAAAGGATTTCGGAGTACCATTAGACACCCATACGCCCATGCTTTCCGTAGAGCCATCCGGATTGACTTTTGATAATTCACAAGTTGCTCCAATGACTTCATTGCCAGCAAAATCTTCCTTCGTAAACTGATAATCCGGAATCTTCTTATTGGAAACCACCGCTTCAACGGATTCACCATAGTGTCCTACTGTGAATTTTACGTCTTCTTCCGCTTTTGTATATCCTGGCGGCGGTGTTACCTCATGCAGATAATAGGTTTTATCTGCCTGCAGCACACCCTGCCATTCTTTCCAATCATAACCGATGCCAAATCCATTTTCATCAGTATCCGTAATTTCAAGCACCACATTGCTATTTTCATCCAGCACCTGGAAGGTTCCACCAGGCAAGATATGAGAAGGATCCTCCACACTATTTTTTAACAGCCAGATAATCGGATATTCCGGCTCATTAGGTCCCGGAGGAAGTTCTTCTGGAGGTTCTTCTGGCGTTTGTACTGGAGTATTCGCCTCATCTTCCTTATCCGGAATTTCAGGATACTCTTCCACTCCGCCTTCTGTTCCATCTGGTTTTTCTGCTTTTACGTTGTAAGTTCTTGCAATGTTTAAATATCCGTTACCGTCATCCGGCGCCGTAAATGCTAGTCGTTCCGGTGCCTTCTCGCTGACTGTTGCCGTATAGGTGATTACTGCTTCCGTTCCAGGTTCTAACCGGATCCGTGCAGTTTGGTATCCAACACCCATTCCAGTTTCTGAAATATCTTCGCCGTCGATTTTGATAATCTTGAGGTCTTCAAAATAACTGCGGATACTTGGATCAAATTCATCAGATACATACATTTTTAACGGCATGCTGCCTGTATTCTTTACTCTGACTTCATATGTTACCGTATCACCACGCTTAAAGCCATAGCGGTCTTCATCTTCTTTTTCTGGTGCAGGAGTCAGCCTGGACTTTGACATAGTGTATCTTGGTCGTTCTTCCTCTGGTTTTTGTACCGGAGTATTTGCATGATCTTCTTTATCTCCCAGATTTGGATGATCATGAATTTCGATTTCGGTTTTGATATCTCCCTTTCCATCTCCATCCTGATCTTCTCCGCTATATTCATAATACTTTCCGACTACATCGTAGGTTCTTGCTGTATTAACATATCCTTTACCATCATCTGGCGCAGAGTCCGACAGATCTTCAGGTGCTGTTTCTAACACTTCTGCCTTATAAGTCACTACTGCATAACCGCCCTGTTCAATCGTAATATGTGCTTCAGAACCATTAATACTATGTGTGGTACCCATCTGGCTGTTCATCCGGTCAGTTTCGCGTGCGTAATATCGTACTGCTGTTACCATCGGCTGGCTGAAGTAAGAAGTATTCTCAAAAGAATCTGTTACTTTCATGGTCAGTCTGGTACTGCCGGTATTGGTTATAGTGACATCGTAGGTTACAATATCTCCTGCGAAAAATCCATATTTACCGCTTTCACCCTTTTCAGGTGCTTCTGTTACACGTTCCTTCTCCATTTCATAATTTGGTTCTTTTCCTTCTGGATCTGGAGTTGGTTTAGGGAGCTCGTCCGGTGGTACATCAACAATAATCTTTCGGTTCTGCATCTCTACAACCTGTTCTTTTCCATCGCTGTTAACAACGAATTCAATATCGTAGCTGTAGTAATACCCGTCAATTGTCTTTGATTCACGCAATGTATAAGTTTCTCCTGGGATTAACTTGCCTTCCAGTTTAAAGATTCCACTTTCGTCGGTTACCCATTCTGCAACCTTGTCTGCAGGATCGTATTCCTCATATGGATCTTTTTTGGGACATTTATAAAGTTCCATCGTTACACCTGCAAGGCTTTCACCAGTATGCTGATCTGTTTTCCTAAAGATCATTTTTGTAGGTGCATCCTTCATTCGGATCACGTTTCCAACTACTGGAATTTGTTCCTTTACACCTTCTGCGAGAACATTCCCTGCTGCATCTATTGCGTTTCCATCTTTAATAGTCACCGCAGCTCCATTGCATGTATAAGTTCCATCTGCATGCTTTATTACGGAGGTTGTAAATCCATCTTTATCATACAAAATGGTTTCTCTTTCTGCATTTACATAATGTGCTTCTACCACATTTCCATCTTTATCCAGGGTAAATTGAATATCTTCACTGATATTATATCCTTCTGGTGCTTGGGCTTCATGGTAGATATAAGTGGTATTTCCTGTCAACGTTCCAGATAACTTATGTGGCTGCGTACCAGAAATCCACGAATCTATGACTGTCGTTGTTCCGTCATCATTGACACGTTTTAATTCGCAGGCAGCTCCAGGTATTTCATTCCCGCCAAAATCTTCTTTTGTAAAAATAATTACTGTCGGTTTATCCTGCATGATTACTCGATCAATTACTCCATCTTCTGATACAGTAAATTCTACATCCGCAGAATATCCATAGCCTTCTGGCGCCAATTCTTCATGATAACGATACGTCTTACCTGCTTCCAGGATTCCGATGAATTTCTTAGGCTCCTTCGTGGATATCCATTCCATCGGATTTCCCAGAGCATCCGTTAAGATATTACCATCCTCATCCATCAGCTGGCACAACGCACCTTCTACTTCTTCGGATGTCGCCCAATCTGTTTTTGTAAACCAGACTTCAGTTGGTTTATTATACACAACCACATCCTTTATTTCACATTTGTCACCAAATGTAAAACCATACTTATTCAGAATCAGTTCGGAGTCATCTGTAAAATTCAGGTGTTCGGTCAGTACATATCCTGTATTCTTTTTGAAGAGTGTTCGTTCACTGTTTTCATTTCTTGTATTCGTAAATAATACGTTGGATACAGAAGTATTAGAGGTTGTTCCTTCTGCTTTCGTATTGGTTACAACAAACTGGTAGTTTTCTGGCACCACCTGTACAACACTGTATTTCGTATTGTATGGAAGATCGTGGATTACAACAAAGTCATTTCCGTACAATGTGATCGTAAATTCTGTCTGTGATTCCTTTGCTTCTAATCTGCCACTGTTACTTGCATTCTTGGTTACATAATCATAGATTCCCCGCAGTGGAGCTCCGCTTTCATCTGTTAATTTGATTTTAAACGTAAACGCAGCATTCCGGTTATCCAGATGCGTCCCCTCCACTGCACTAGAAATTACCAATTTTGAACTATCTTCAAATGGGAATTCCCCTTCATTTACTGCAATGGGGTTCATATATTCATACATGCGGTCGCCGATGCTAACCTGCTGGTCAATATAGCCAGCTTCTCCTTGTACGGTAGCAACAACTGTATAAGTACCAGATTCCTCTGTGGTTGTTAATCGATAATTTCCATCTTCATCTTTCTCAAAACCCTTTGTACTAAAATATTTCAGGTTTTTGTCCGGGAATAACACAATTTCCTGTCCTGCTCCGGTATAAGAAATCTCGTACTGAATCCTGTCTTTTTTCTGTACCGCTGCATGATTTGCACCAGTCGTCTTCACAACAGTCAGATTGTTTGGATCGGATACCAGCGGATTTGCTACCGTATAACTGCCGGTATCATCCGGAGTAAAGGAAAGAATTTCTTTGCCATTTGAATCCGTAATATCCACTGTTACATCTTTTACTGCGTGATGCAGGTCAATGAGCATTTTGCCATTATACAATTTTGCAATAAAGGTCGTTGTGCTTAAACGGTCAATAGTTCCGTCTGAATACTGTACATACTCATCCATTCGGTAAGTGTGACCGTCCGTGACATTTTTGGAAGTCAGCATCACAGTACCGTCAGTTAATACGCCAAGATTCTGTTTTGTTCCATTTTCATCCAAATCCTCCAATGTAATAGAAGATGCAATAACAGTTCTTGTGGTAAACGTTACGCTTTCTACTGCATCCGTACTGTCAGTATCAAATTCAATGTTAATTACTTCCTGGTCATCATACCAGATTTTATCGATGGAACGACCTGTTTTAGATACTCGGAAGAATACATCATCTGCTTTTGTGTATCCTGCTGGCACCTTTTCCTCACAAATCACATAGGTTCCGCCAGCTGTTAGGCCAGAAATGCTATGGCTCTTTTCGTTCTTTTTTACTTCCCATGTCCAAGTATCATTTAACGATACACCATTGCTTTTCCAAGTGCCATTTTCCTGTACTGCTTCATACACTTTTAAAACTGTGCCAGGTACGGCTCCACCATTCTGGAAATCAGATTTTGAAATCGTCAGTTCAGAGGGTTCGTCTGTTACTGTTAAAACGCCATTATGAATGCTAGCATCTGCTGGATTGACCATAATTGTTACATCGCCTTTGGTATTCTTATCAGCAGTAAATTCATGGATCTTCGGATCCAGCTGGTATCCTGCCGGAGCACTGATTTCTTCAATCGTAAAGGTGTACGGTTCAATTTTTCCATCTGCAGTAAAACGTCCTAAATCCTTGAGATTCGTTGTCCCGTAACCATCTTGACCGGTTGTAATCGTGCCCACTTCTACTCCACCAAGCGTTTTGTTTTTAATGGAAAATACAGCTCCAGATAAAGGTTCTTCCGTTCCAGTTGCAGTCTTTTTATATACTTTGACTTCCAGTGTCTGTGGCATGTTGACCACTGTGATGCTGGTTAATTTATCTGCTGTTGTTAAATCGGTAACCTGAATTTCTTCTGGTTCCATTGGCGCATAATATTCTGGCACCTTAGTCTCTGTCAGATAATAATACCCATTCTGTATATCTATCACCGTATGTGGTTTATAATCCCCAATCTGGTCTTCTCGTATTTTTTCCGCCTTGAAATCTGCTTCTGTGTATACTCCATCCGTTCCAGATACAAACCGATCTGCCAAAGTTACACCATCCGGCACTTTGCCGTCTGCAAATGCTTCTTTGTAATCCACAATAGGAGTACTGCTATAGTAAAGGGATAATTCTGCTCCCGGAATAACGGCTGCTTTTTTGATATCTGGATCTGTAGTAGCTACATTATCACTCTGTCCAGTATAAAATAAGTTATCTTTCTGAGCGATTTTTGCAACAACCAACTGTTTTTTCTTATTTTCCAGTGTATAACGCTGCACACTTCCATCTTTTTTTACAATGATTGTTTTGTCTGCTGCGGTAACGAATCCATCTGGTGTTTTGGTTTCTTTTAACACATAAGTACCTTCTGGAATATAGTCAAAACGATGCTGGCCATCAATCGTATCGTAGCTGACCATGTTGTCGTATTTTCCTGTGTAATCATCCCGATAATTAAAACCAAATGATACACCGTATTTCTGGTATCCGGCGCTGTTGTCTTCATTGACCGGATAAATACTAATGTGCATTTTAGAACCATTGCTTACATTCCAAATTTGATCAGATATTGTTTTTGATGCTGCCTTATCTTTTGTTGCCGTCATTGTAATGGTATAACTAAAAGAGTTTTCTTCTGGGTTTCTTGCATCATACGCTTCTTTAAAACCTTCTGGCGCATTGTCTGGTGCAGTATTTCTGTAGCATGTTACCCTGGACCCATCAGAAAGAATCCAAACTTCATTTTCATTTGTTGATCCAGAAGCCATAACTGCCTCTCGCAACACATTCCATGACATTTGATCGATATCTGTATTTCCATTTTTAACCTGCTCCGTAAATGCATCTACAAAACTTATTGGTTTTTCATTCCCATTAAACAGACCAAGGAATTTCTGCCAGAGTGTTTTCTTTTGACGCTTTACGATTTCATTGGTGTAATCGGAAATATCATCTGTTTTCCAAGTTGCCACCAGAGTTCCGTTTTCTTCTGTTAAAGACAATTCTGCCCTGTAAGCATTGGGCAAATGTTCGTTATATTCGCCGTCCTTATAATATTTTTCAATTTCCAGTTTGGTGTGATCGTCTTCCATCGCATAAAAATGAACGGAATCGGATTCTGTGATCGTAATATTCTGGTCCGGCATCTGCACAAAACCTGCTGGTGTTGTTACCTCAGAAATTACATAATTTCCAGCAGGCACACCTTCTAAAAAGAGAGGAGTATCGGAAGAAAATTCAATGTAATAGATACCATTTTCTTCTTTTTTCTGAATTCCATCATGCGCCGTTACTTTCACCCAATCACTGAACGCTTTTTCTGTCTCTTTGTCTCTTGCTTTCAGTGCGAGTGTCGCTCCTTTTACATGTCCAAAAGAATACTGCCCCTTCGTTTCTGTAACCTGGATATTCTTTCCTGCGTCATTTTTCTGCAAAACACCATCAATATACAGATCTTTCTTGTAGGAGTCTGTAGCATCTACTTTGACAAATTCGGCTTTAATTGTTGTATCTGTCATTTCTGCATACTGCAAGTCAGTATGCTCGTTCATAGTAACACCAACTGGAAGGGCTTTTACAAAACCTGACGGAGCTTCTACCTCTTCCATAATATAAACACCTGTATTCACGCGCTTTAACATATCTGCCTGACCACCAGATGCAGTTTCATCGGAGTAGACATCATTTCCTGTTTTGCCGTCCTGACTGATTGTATTCGAACCCGCTGCAGTATTACCTACGGTATCCACATGCTGAATATCCAGCGGATCATTCGGTGTGTGTTCTCCCGTTGTCCAAATATTTTCAATCAGGAATGAATCTCCAAGGCGACGATAAAGCACATTATCTGTAGAATGAATATCGCCAGAACCATGACGGAATTCACCACCATTGGCATCAAAGGTAACTGTTAAGTCTTTCGTCTGCCCGGTAGCTTCCTGTTCAGAATACCACTGTTTCTTTTCGTCTTCCGGCATTCCGCTTCCGTTTTTATTCTGCCACTCCGCTTTCGCAATCAAACCGTTTGCTTCCAGGCGGTCTGGCTCCACCAGCCATCCACCAAACACATATCCGGGACGCACTGGAACCGGTACTGTCTTTTTGCCGTTTACAATATAGTTGCCATCCATATCCACTGTTACCTTGACAGACAGAGTACTCCCATACTGATAGTGTGTACTCTGATCAAATGGATCATCCTTATCTCCATTATAAAGCTTATCATGGTCATTGATGGAATACGCATTTTCATTTTCATCATCCAGAGAATCCTTATAGGTATATCCCAGGTATTCATCACCATCATAATCCCATTTATCTTCGCCTTTTACATAGGTTTCATTGGACTTTCTGTAATAAACCGGATGTCCATACTGATCCAGAACCGGATTCATCTGTTTTTCAAAACGGTTACTATCGCTATTATAAGTTCCGGTCGTATATTCCTCTGCAGTATCTGCATTGAATGTTGCTACGCGGGTAGTCATAATCTTCTGAAATGTCTTGGAACCGTTGTCATTCCCTGAATTAGAGCCAGACCCATCATAAAACACATTGACCGGCCATACATAAATCTTAGTGTTCTGTGTAGAATCTGTGTCATTCGGTTTATGAATATTGTCATGCCCTTCCTGCGGGGTGATGGTCTCTTCGATGTATGCGATACCAGTCTGCGGATCAACCATGGAATCTCTGTTTCCATCTTTATCCAGATGATAAATGACCGTATCTTTTCCAACCTTGATCCGTTTTTCATGTTCGTTGTAACGGATTTGTGAAAAATCACCTCCTACGAATTCATACACTGGGGAACTTGAGTCTGCCGGGAATGCGAAGATGGAAAAATCCCTCTCATTCCACTGGGTAATGTCCACAACATTCCCTTCTTTATCAAATCCGTAGGTCGTATTTTTCTTTCGCTCTGATCCAAACACATCATCCAGCTTTTTACCGTCCTCATAGATATCGTTTGAAGTGATTTCCAAATCATCCATACTATAAAACAGGATCGGTGTATCCTCTCGCTGTACTGTCTGAACAACCCATACCCCATCTCCGGTATCATTGATAAGATCCCGGTAATTATAATTTTCATTGATGATATTTCCATGAGCGTCAATTTCGATTTTGGTACCATCTTCTTTCTGGAGTACATACATGACCTGATTGCCGGCGTATCCTTTTTGTACATAAGCGCTGGATACATTATTGGAACCGGATACTCTCTCTACGGTGACCCCGCGGAATCGTTCATCCTCTCCGTAATCATCACCGTCATTGGTGATAGAAGGATCCCTGAAAATCTCTACCGCATCATACAGCGCCATTTTAGCCCCTGCAACATAGCGGTTCACGTCATCTGCAGTTTCCAATTTCCTGGTTACATAAGCGTATCCCTCAAATACACCGTTTGCATTGTAAAGAATCTGAATGTCTTCATCCAGGTTCTGTGCCTGTCGGTTAAGAAGGTATTCTAAGGTCCCCTTCATCCAGCCATATCCAAGGTATACCCCATTGCTTCCGTATGCAAGTTCTACTTTGTCTGCACCGTATGTCTGAAGAAGTTCCGTTTCGGAGCCTTCCACACGCCCGGAAATCCGGTATGTGATCGTATCCGTCTGAGCAGCTTCCGTAGATTCCGGGGCAATGCCCTCGTGTCCACCCTGCTCCGTCTTTACTTTTGATACCTGTAGCCTGAGCGGGGTGTCGTTAATGTAAGTTCCCTCCGTGCGAATCTGATCCTGCGGTTTGTTTCCATTCGGGATTGTTCCATCCAGGTTAACCGGAGGGTTTTGTCCCACCGCATATGTAGTCATGGCGCCTGCGGTATTACCAAATAGCATGACTGTGGAAAGCACGGAACAGACAATTCGCTTTGCCTTCGTTTTCAAAAGCATTGTTTGATCCTCCTTTTGTTTTTTTGTTGATGTGGGTACAACGGCTGTCATCCTGTCAAACGGCATCTTTTCCTGGATACTCTGGTTGTCTCCCGCATGAAATGTTTGTCTAAGGAAATTATGGAATGTTTTTTTAATAAATAGGTTTTTTTTGACACAAATGGCGCTGCGCCAAAACATTAACCTCCCTTTTCCGCAACATTACCTTTATTTTATCTTTGTACGCAGATTCTCTCAAAATCTGTATCTTGCGGATAAGAAAAATTGATGTTTTTAAAAATGTGTCTGCAAAAAAAGAGCTGCGTAATGCAGCTCTTCGATATAATCATGCTTCTTCGTACACTTCAATATTATTTGCGGATACCTCATAGGTAATTTCCGTCTTATTTTTGATTAGCCTGCTCTGAATGCGACCGTGTACCTTCACTTTAGTTCCTGGCGAAAGCTGTGCTGTTCGTTCTGCATCCTGATTCCAACTCATACATGGAATAACATCCGGATGTTTATTATCACGATAGACAGCTAATAAAAACTGAGCAAGTTTCTTTGTTTTCCGCTCTTTTAAAAGTGGCTCCCGATATACTTCCCCAAATAGGGAAACTTCGTTTAAATCCTGCGCACCTTCTGGCTCCAGTGTACAATTTTTTACAAAAACAGTCATTCCCATATGAGCTTTCCCGTTTTTAGCCATATTGTAACACCGAAGACTTCCTGTGATATTCACGCGTTTTGCCTGTTCCATTACTGTCTTCCATTTTTCTGAAATGGTAATGGGGATTTTATCCTGTACTCCACTTTCTCTTTTCACCACCATGACCGCTTTATAGAAATGCTGTCCAAACAGCGTATGGCTTGGTGTAATTGGTCCATCCAGAAGACCTGCCAGATGTACCTTATTAATTGTTCCAATTAATCTCATGCTTTTTACCTCTTTTTCTTATGCTGTCGTTCCATTATTTATCGCAGGATACCACGTCTGACCTACCGGATCAGGCGTGGGTGAATGCGATACAGCTAAAAGCTGTTACACAATTCCTGCTTCCTCCTCTCCGTAAGATAAGATTTGCGTTTCTCCAACAGAGTTAATTTTTTTGAACTAACCCCATCACAGATCATAATCCCATCCAGTGTT
>ERZ833782.735-NODE-735-length-36615-cov-11.189497_pt1 | contig 36615 bp, 30 predicted proteins | sample MGYA00519577_ERZ833782 | MGnify/ENA primary metagenome ERZ833782 (study PRJEB31850, sample SAMEA3708745) | human gut metagenome | biome: human gut; feature: human-associated habitat; material: faeces | place: China | collected 2014 ...
ATCAACAGCTTATTTAGTATATCAAAACCAGAAGCGTTTGTCAAGAACTTTTTTCAAATTCTTTTTCAGAACCTCAATCGGTTCTAAACCAAGCTTTTTGGTTTTGCGTCTGTCTCTGAGAGACAGCTTTAATAGAATACCAAATCCCGGAGCATTTGTCAAATATTTTTTTCGTTTTTTTGCAAAGAATTTTGCTGCAAACAAAAAAACGGCGGCTCACGCCGTCGTTTTCTCTTTCTCCCGATGTTCGGACAAAATCAGACCGCCGAGCGCCAAAACCGTGCCCAGCCACATGATCGGCGTCATGGTTTCGTGCAGAATCAACGCTGAGCTTACTATTGTAATAACCGGCGTTGCATAAATGTACACGCTGGTTTTCACCGGACCGAGCAGGAAAACCGCGCGATTCCACGTCACAAAGCACGTTGCAGACGCGCAAAGGCCCAGAAACAGCAGATTTGCCAGATGCACCGGCTGCGTCCACACGCTCAAACCGGACGGAAACCCTTCAATCACCGCAGGAACGAGCAAAAACAGCAAACCGTATCCAAAAATGCGGCAGGTAAGCGGAATGGTATGGTAGCCCATGTGACCAAGCTGGCGCACGAGCACCGAGTACACGCCCCAGACCAGCGCCGCGCCTACGCCGAGCAGTGCGCCAACCGGGCTGAAATGCAGCTCACTGACGCCCGCAAGCGACACAAGCGCGACACCCGCCATCGCACAAACGAAGCCGAAAAAGAACCATTTGCTGAGTTTTTCGCGCAGCACCGCCGCTGCGATCAGTGCGGTAAACAGCGGCGCTGCCGCTACGATAACACCGACCAGCGACGCGGAAATGTACGTCAGCGCAATATTTTCCATCAAAAAGTACAGCGTAACGCCCGAAAGACCGGCCAGTGCAAACAATCCCTCATGCCACCGTTTCTGCGGGCGCATGAGGCCCTTGCCCACGATGAGCAGCGCCAGAAAGCCGAGCGTGAACCGCGCCACCATAATCTCCAGCGGCGTGAAGGCGCGCAGCAGTACTTTCGTTGAGACAAATGTCGTGCCCCATACAAGCACGCTGAACGCGCCGAACAAATGCCCCTGTATTCTGCGATTTTCCTGCATGATATTCTCCTTGTCAGCGAAAACAGGCGGTTACGGCTTGACCCAGTTCTCCTGTCCTGCGAATGCGTTATACGGTGCCGGATTGAAATGATTGATCAGACCGCTTCTGAGCACAACCTGCTGCCGCTCAAATGCCAGCGGAATGAGCGGCATTTCATTCAGGAACGTCGTGTACAGACTCTCCGTATTCTCGCCGCTGCGGTACGCCGTGATGGCATTGCTCATGTCCTCACTCGAGTACGAGCCATAGTTCAGTCCGCCCTGCGGAGACAGCAGCGGACGCAGATCAAAGTCCGGCGTCAGCTGGGTTTCGCCGTAGTACGCGTCGAACGAGCCGCTCTGCAGCATGGAAACATAGGTATCATACGGCTCCTCATCCACCGTGACATTGACGCCGTTCAGCGAATTCCACGAAGCCGCGACCTGTTTTGCCGCCGCTACCTTAAACGCGTTGTCCGAGTTGACGAGCAGGCGGAACGAAAGCTGCACGGTCGCCGCATCCGTCACTATCGTATCGGTTACTGCGGTATCGGTCGAGCCGGAATTGTCCGCAGAGTCGGTCGAATCGCCGGAATCCGTGTTCTCATTGTCCAGAAGCACAGCTTTCCCATCCGAAACCGTCGAATCAGTTCGGTTTTTCGGCGTGCGCACGGTCAGAAAATCCACCTTGTAATCGGTATCGCCTGCCCGGCCGCTCGTATAATAGATAAAGTCGCCGTCCTCGTCGTAGTAGCCGTCCTCCCCGGAAGAGTCCGAAGAAGTGTCCGAATCATCATCGGAATTGTCCGTAGAATCCGAATCTCCGTCCGAAGAATCGGTATTGCCGTCGCTGCCGCCTGCCGAAGCCGCACTCTCCTGTGCCGCCTCGCGCAGCAGCTGCGCCGCGGTCATCAAATCTGCCGACAGGCTGTACGACACGCCGGTATCTGCCGGCTGCGGATTGATCGGCAGCACCGCCGGATCGGCATAATCCTGCAGCTGGGTTGCGCACAGTCCCTGACGGCTGATCGCCATGGAAAGCGCCTGCCGCACTTTTGCATTTGCGAACTGGCTGTTATTGTAATTCAAACCGATATAATGCAGCATAGCACTGCTCACCGGAACGGTATCGACCTCGCCGGTGAATGCGATATTCTGGTCGTCCGGCGCAATACGGGCGCTGCGCATGATGGATACATCGCCGGTGCGGAAGCTGGTGTCTGCCGCATCCGCGCGCGTCATTTTGACCAGCGTAATGTGGCGAATGGTGCCGAGAAAGCCGCCGTGCCAATTCTCGTTGGCCTCCAGCGTCCATGCGGCGCCGTTCTGAACCGGCTTGTACGGTCCGGTGCCCTCTGCGAACTCTCCTTCGTCCGTCGTACCCGCCCGATAGATCGGAATATCCAGCAGTTTCGGGAAGTTGACGTTCGGCGACGCAAGCGTAATACGAACCATGCGCTTTGTCACCGCTTCGATCGAGGAAACCTCGGTCAGTCGGTTGTGATACGGCGAACTTTCGTTTTCCAGCACAGTCTTGAGACTTTCGGCAACATCACTTGCCGTCAGCTCCGCCCCCGACCAGAACTTGATGCCTTTTTTAATCGTAAAGCTGAACGTGGTTCCGTCGCTCGTATAGTCCTCGCACAGCTCGTTTTCGAGTGTAAAATCGCTTTTTATCTCAAAAAGGCCCTCGTAAAGCGCCTCACGCAGCATGCTGTTGACCTCGGTGCCGTCCATGACCGGATTGAGCGTTGTGCCCGAGCGATACCACGCCAGACCGAAATACGCGTCCGACACATCCACGTTGTCTACCGGTGCGCCGTCGCCGTCGTTCCCCTGTCCAAATGGGAACGTGCAGCCGCCGAGCACGACCAAAGCCGCCATTGTCAGCGCCAGCGCACGTTTTTTCCAACTTTTCATTGTATTGATCCTTTCGCTTACAGACAGATCATGCCGCCCTGCACGCCGCGCACGCCGTGCGTTGCGCGGTGCGACCAGAATTCATCCGAATGACACATGGTGCAGATGCCGCTGTCGATCACGTTTTCCGCCGAAAGTCCGGCATCCTGCAGCAGCTTTACGCCAATGCCCTGCAGGTCCACATGGAATTTCGGACCTTTCTCCATGATGAACGGATGCACCTGTGCACCGAGCAGCTCTTCCATCGCTTCCGGCACATCCGCATCGGTCTCGAAGCACTCCTGCCGGATGGACGGACCGAGCACGGCGATCAGGCTTTCGCGTTTTGTGCCGAGCTGCTCTGCCATCACATCAACGGTTTTCGGCAGAATGCCTGCCGCCATGCCGCGCCAGCCGGAATGACACACGCCTGCGGTATGCGTCGCCGGATCATATAATAAGGTGACAACGCAGTCCGCGTAAAAGCCGATGATGGGCGTATCCGCGAGTGCGGTCACGATCGCATCCGACTGCCATTCCATCGGGCGGTGCAGACCCATGCCGACCTTGTCCTCAGTCACAACCGACACCTGCGTGTCGTGGATCTGCTTGGTAAGCGTCATGCGCATCTCATCCACGCCGAGCGCCTCGCCCAGCAGGCGATAGTTTTCGCGCACATTCTCCAACTCGTCGCCGCGGTTGAAGCCTAAATTCAGGCTTTCGCACGCGCCCGTGCTCACACCGCCGAATTTGGTGGTGAAGGCATGCCGCACCGGAATCCGTCGGCAGGTATAATATACGAAAGAACCGCGCTGTACGCGGCACATAGACTCGTTCATAGTCGTTCCTCCTCGTCTCTTCCATGAGGGAATACAGAATTATTATAGCAAATCGCCCTGCTGTTCACAAGAGCGCACACCGACCGTTTTCAAAAAACACCAAAAACCGCGTATGTCAGCTTGTCTTTTTCTTGACAGTTTGACGAATAGGCTTTACAATTAAACATAGTATAATACCTGCTGTAATAGAGCCGGTGCCAATGGTGAGCACGGCTTTTTTCAAAGGCATTATCTGATTGAACCGATAGCTTTATTTCTATCGGAACCGCATTTTTCTTTTGACAGCGCAAAACTCTGATTTTTTCGAGCGAAGCTTCGCTTTTTCGGCATATTCCGCCTTTATTCTTCGTGCAGTGCTCATGCGTGCTGCGCGTGTTTCACCGCGGAATCAGCCTGTTTTCTGCCGAACCGTCGCTCTATTGAGAAACAGCACCGCAAATCTGCGGTATTGTCTTGGTTTTGTGCCGTCTCCCAAAATTCGTAAATAGGAGGACACACCAACAGACATGAGCAACATCATCATACCGATCATCACCGGTATCGTGTGTCTCGCAGTAGGCGTAATCATCGGATTCCTGTATCGCAAGAGCGTTGCGGAAAAAGAGATCGGCTCTGCCGAGACCGAGGCCACCCGCATCATCAACGAAGCGATCAAGGCCGGCGAGACCAAAAAACGCGAATCCATACTCGAGGCAAAGGACGAAATCCACAAGCAGCGCGTCGAAGCCGACCGCGAGCTGAAGGAACGCCGCAATGAGACCCAGCAGCTTGAGCGCCGCCTGATTCAGCGCGAGGAAGCACTGGACAAGAAGAGCGATATGCTCGACCGCAAGAATGATGACCTTAGCCGCCAGCTGGACGCAAGCCAGAAGGAAAAGGAAGAACTCGAGCGCATCAAGCTCGAGCAGGTAGAGAAGCTGGAGCAGATTGCCAGCATGACCCGTGACGAAGCACGCGATATGCTCGTCCAGTCCATTGAAAACGAAGCAACCCACGATGCAGCCGTCAAGCTGCGTGAGATCAATCAGCGCCTGAAGGACGAGAGCGAGCAGACCGCCCGCGAGATCATCTCGACTGCAATTCAGCGCTGTGCCGCCGATCAGGTATCCGAGGCAACCGTTTCGGTTGTTCCGCTGCCGAACGACGAGATGAAGGGCCGCATTATCGGTCGAGAGGGACGCAATATCCGCACGCTGGAAACCCTTACCGGCGTAGACCTCATCATCGACGATACGCCCGAGGCTATCACCCTGTCCTCGTTCGATCCGGTTCGCCGTGAAATCGCACGTCTGGCCCTCGAAAAGCTGATCGTTGACGGTCGTATTCATCCGGCTCGCATTGAGGAAATGGTTGACAAGGCTCGCCGTGAGGTTGAGCAGATCATCAAGAGCGAAGGCGAGCGTGCTACCTTCGAGACCGGCATCCACGGCATTCATCCGGAGCTGGTCAAGATTCTCGGCCGCCTGCGCTACCGCACCAGTTATGGTCAGAACGTCCTGCAGCACTCCATCGAGGTGGCACACATTGCCGGCATGATGGCCAGCGAACTCGGTCTCGATCCGGTTCCGGCACGCCGTGCAGGCCTGCTGCATGATATCGGCAAGGCCATCGACCACGAGGTTGAAGGCAGCCACGTTCAGATTGGCGTAGACCTTGCCAAGAAGTACAAGGAATCCCAGCCGATCATCCATGCCATCGAGGCACACCACGGCGATGTAGAGGCTAAGACCATCGTAGCATGTCTGGTCCAGGCAGCCGATGCCATCTCCGCTGCACGTCCGGGCGCTCGCCGCGAGAACCTGGAAAACTATATCAAGCGTCTGGAGAAGCTCGAGAGCATCGCCAACGAGACGCCCGGCGTTTCCGGTTCGTTTGCCATTCAGGCAGGCCGCGAGATCCGCATCATTGTCAACCCGGAGAAGGTTTCGGACGACAAGATGGTGCTTCTTGCCCGCGAAATCGCCAAGAAGATCGAGAACGAGCTGGATTATCCCGGCCAGATCAAGGTCAACATGGTACGCGAAACGCGTGCGATCGACTACGCAAAGTAAAAAGCATCCCCTGCAAGTATCGCTCTTGCAGGGGATTTTTTCGCCCTTTTCAGCTTTTAATCTTTATTGCAGACGATGAACCGCACACCGTTCTTCACATTTTCCGCTTTGCAGGTCAGACCGTGCAGCGCAAGGATTTTCTGCAGAATGGCCAGTCCCAGTCCGTGCCCGCCTGCGCGGTCGCGCGCCTTATCGCCGCGATAGAACATCTCGAACAGGCGCGGCAGCTCGTCCTCCGGAATGGGCTCACAGTCGTTCTCGACGGTCAGCAGATCATTGCGGGCATTCGTCAATCGGACGGACACGCGCCCGTTTTCCGGCGAATACTTGGCGGCGTTCTCCAGCAGGCAGCCGACGGCACGCCGCAGCAGCGTTTCGTCGCCGCGGATACGCACACCGTCCGCAATATCGGCGGTCAGGCGGCGTTTCTCAAACAATGGCGCGTATTCGGTCAGCATATCACGCACAAGTGCGGTCAGATTGAGCGTTTTGCGGTTTTTCAGCTCGTCCGTGCGGTCCAGACGGGTGTAATCCAGCATTTCGCGCACAAGGCCGTTCATCCGGTCAGTTTCCTGCTCGATGGCGGCAAGGTAGCGCGCGTTTTCCTCGGGCGAAATGTCCTGCGCGATGGCCTCGGCGTACCCGCCGATGAGCGCAAGCGGCGTTTTCAGGTCGTGGCTTGCCGCCGAAACGAACTGCTGGCGTTTGTCCTCGAGGTCGCGTTCGCTGTCCCAGCGGGCGTGCAGAGTCGCCGCCATTTCGCTCAGCGCACGGTTGAGTTCACCGATTTCATCTCTGCGTTTCAGGTCGGGTTTGAATTCGTCGAATGCAAGGTTTGCAACCAGATTTGCTTCTCGCGCCGTGTCAACCAGTGGGGCGGACACCATGCGGCGCACGATTTTATAGAAAATAAACAGGAAAATCAGATACAATGCAATCGTGATAAACGGCATACGGTAGAACCAGCTTACAAATTCTGCTTTCAAGTCAATCACACTGGCAGATACCATTACACCGTTATCATTCCACATCGTGCCGGAATACCAGCGAAATCTGTCGGCATTGCGTACCGGCTCTATCCCCCGGTCCGGTACTTTACCCGTCATGCTGAGTTCCCATTCATTTAGTTCGCGTACTGCATCAAAATATGTCTCCATGTACGCATTTGTAGCAAATGGCCAGTATAGCTGTCGGCTCTGCGCCGATTGAAGGTGCACCGTTTCCTCGACCGGTGTCAGTGCGGTCCATTCCTGACCGTTTATGCTGATACGATTCGGTATAAAAAAGAGATTCGGCGCTTTCGTTCCAATCTGTTTGCCCCATGCCTGTATGTTATAGTCGCCGTTCGGGATAAATGCCGATGCCATATCTATGAATGCACCACTGGAAATAGTGTTTTTGACGAACAGTGCGTGCATTTCACGCAATGCAGTTTCGGAAAAGTCACTCAAATCAATTTTGCACTCATCATTGCCCGATAAAAAATCCAGTATTAGCGCCGAACGAAGTACAACCGTTTCTTCCTGTTCATCATGGTAAACATATACATATGGTCTGTCTTCATCTAAGTGGCTTATCAGTTGTGAACGGAGCAGGTCATATTTCGGCGTATCTGCGGCAGGCATATGCTCTGGGTCATAGCCTAAGCTGTCCAGCTGTGCACTCATGTCCAACACTCGATTCTGTGCCGAAGCAGATGCTATGGTCTGTGCAGATTCTTTCATTTTCATAAACGAATGAACCATCCACGGCACCACAAACACCGCCAAAATCACTGCCACGATCGCGGTCAGCCTTGCCGCGATGCCGATTTTGTGAATCCGCTTTGTCATGTCGATCCCCCCAATCGGTAGCCCTTGCCGTACACCGCACGGATATGCTGCGAGGCTGTTCCAAGCGCCTTACGCAGACTGGCAATATGCCGGTCGATCATGCGCTCGTCCCCGTCGAAATCCGTGCCCCATACCCGCTCGATGAGCAAATCGCGCGACACCGTGCGTCCCTGCTCACGCAGCAGCAGTTCGAGTATCTTCGCCTCCTTGGGACGCAGATTCACCGGGTTTCCATCCACCGTTACCGTGCCCGAGGCCGTATCCATCAGGATATTCGCGTAGCCGAGCTCACTCGCGCCCAGCCGCAGCCCGCGGGCCCGCCGCATGAGCGCCTGCGCCTTTGCCACCAGCACCGGAAACGAAAATGGCTTGGTAATATAATCGTCCGCGCCCGCGCGGAATCCTGCCAGCGTGTCACCCTCCTGCCCAAGTGCCGTGACGAAAATGACCGGAACGTCGCTCTCCTGCCGCACCGCCTCGCAGACCTCCAGCCCGTTCAGATGCGGCATCATCACATCCAGCACCAGCAGGTCGAACGGCTGCGCCTGTGCCAGCACGAGCGCCTGTTCGCCGTCATACGCCGGTGTTACCGCCACGCCCGCCGCCCGAAAGAAATCCTGCATCAGCGCGGATAACGCCTTGTCGTCCTCCGCCAAAAGAATGTGTCCTGCCATGGGAATGCCCCCTCTCTATCTGTCATTGGTCTATCCTTTTCCTGTATTTAGTATAGCATAGAATTGTCCATTCTTTATCCAATGAAAAAGCCTTTCCGAAATTTTTTCGGAAAGGCTTTTGTATAAGTTCGATTTAGACGGCTTCTTTACGCCTGCGGCGGGATACAGCCCACGCCGTCCAGAATAAAGTGCGGACGGTATGCGTAATTTTCCACATCCTTGCGGGTAGTGCAGCCGGAGAGCACCAGAACGGTGTCCAGACCGGTTTCGATGCCGGCAACGATGTCGGTGTCCATGCGGTCGCCGATCATGGCCGCCTCGTGCGAATGCACGCCCAGCAGGCGCAGACCGGTACGCATCATCAGCGGGTTCGGCTTGCCGACATAGTATGCCGTCTTGCCGGTGGCCAGCTCGATCGGCGCAACCAGTGCGCGGCACGCCGGAATGATGCCCTGCTCGGACGGGCCGGTCAGATCGGAGTTGGTCGCGATCAGGCGCGCGCCCTTGTTGATCAGATCGACCGCCTTGAGGATGGTCTGATAGTTGTAGGTGTTGGTTTCACCCGCGATAACGTAATCCGGGTCAACATCGTTCATCACGATGCCCGCCTCGTACAGCGCACCGACCAGACCGGGCGCACCGATAACATACGCAGATGCGTGCGGCTTCTGGCTGGCGATGAACTTCGCGGTAGCCAGCGCAGAAGTGTAGAAATGCTCCTCGCCGATCTCCAGACCCATACGGGCCAGCTTTTGCTGAAGCTCGAGCGGCGAACGCTCGGAGGAGTTGGTCAGAAAGAGGAAGCTCTTGTTCTCGCGCTGTAACCAGTCCACAAATTCGGTTACACCGGGCAGCAGACGGTTGCCGTGATAGATAACACCGTCCATATCGCAGATGAAGCCTTTCTTCTCGCGAAGCAGCTCTAATTCTTCGTTCATTGTGCTGATCTCCTTTCGGTAACGACCCATGCTCAAACAGCATGGCCGGAAATCTTTTTGTCCATTCTTATTATGCGGAAAATTTCCGCGAACGTCAAGAGCCAACCGAGGAAAAAATGTTAAATCCTCGTAAAGAGCCGAAAAGAGAGTGGAGAGCGAGGAGTGGAGAGCGGAGAGTGAAGAGTGAAGAGTGAAGATTTTCTTCTCCGGGCACATACCAAGGGGCACAGGCGGCTTCCCCATCCGAAAATCCCGCCGCGCGGGATTTCAGCACCCGTTTCACCATCAGACCGCACAGCGCGTGAAATGGAGCGCCTCCGGCGCGACAAAAATGGCCCGGCTCCGCCGGGTCATTTTTTAACAAACGCCAAAAAGGACCCGGAATCGATAATTCCGAGTCCTTTTGGGTGCAATAGCCCTTACAGGCGCAAGCCTTTTACGGCTCGAGTCGGTTCATATCACGCGGGAACATGGATGCCTCGCGGATGTTGTTCAGCTTAAGGAGCTGCATGGTCAGGCGCTCCAGACCGATGCCCAGACCGCCGTGCGGCGGCATACCGTACTTGTGCAGCATGGTGAAAGACTCAAACAGCTCGGCGTTCATCTTGCGGGCCGCCAGCTTGTCCATCTGCTCCTGATAATCGTGGATACGCTGACCGCCGGTGGTGATCTCCAGACCGCGGAACAGCAGGTCGAACGACAGCGCCAGCTTCGGATCCTCCGGGTCGTCCTTTGCATAGAACGGGCGCTTTGCAGACGGGAAGTGGGTTACGAATACGAAATCGGAATCGTGCTCTTCCTTAGCCCACTGGCACAGCAGCACTTCTTCGTCCGGGTTGAGGTCGTAGCGGTTCTTGGACTTGTGACCGAACTTCTCCTCCATGATCTGCTTGGCCTCGTGGAAGCGGATAGTCGGGATTTCCTTGATCTCCGGAACCTCGGCGTTCAGCATAGCGAGTTCCTCAGCGCAGTGCTCCTTAACGTAAGCCATAACGCTCTTCAGCATGCCGGTCTCCATTGCCATTACATCGTACATGGAATCAATGTAGGCCATCTCGAAGTCCAGACCCATGTACTCGTTCAGGTGACGAGAGGTGTTGTGACGCTCTGCACGGTAAACCGAGCCGATCTCGTATACACGGCCGAATGCACCGGCGAGATACTGCTTGTGGAACTGCGGGGACTGTGCCAGATAAGCCGGGGTGCCGAAGTAATCCAGCTTGAACAGGTTTGCGCCGCCCTCAGCGCCTGCAACTACGATCTTCGGGGTGTGGATGTGGGTAAAGCCCTGCGACTGCATGTACTGTGCAAAGCCGTCAGCGATCGCACCCTGTACGCGGAAGATCGCCTGCTTGCGCGGATGACGCAGCGTGATCGGACGCAGCGGCAGATCAACATCAAGGGACAGGCCCATATACTTCTTGCCGAGCGGTACCGGCAGCTGGTCGTACGGCTTGCCGAGGATGGACAGTGCGCTCAGAACGACCTCAACACCATGCTCTGCACGCGGCTCCTCACGAACGGTACCGGTAACCTCGAGTACCATTGCGTCCTTGACGTCCGAACGCTTGATGCCGCCGATCTCGTCACCCTGGAAGGTGCACTGGATCAGACCGCGCTCAACGCGCATTACAACAAAAGAAAAGTCAGACATATCGCGTACACGGTGAACCGTGCCGCGGAACGTGACCTCGCTGCCGACTGCTTCGCAGACGCGCTTTACGGTGTCAACGTACTGACCCGCTTCATGAATCATTTCCATAATATTACGCCTCTCTGTTTACAATTTTCAGATAGAGTTATTGTAGCATGGATTTAATGCCGTGACAAGGTTTTACCAGTGAAATCCACGCTGTTTCGACAATTTTTCTTATCGTTTCAGCCGGCGGAGCACCGCCTGTACTTCCTCGCGGCCCTCACCGCTGACGATAATACACACTGCATAAACGCCCGCACCGACCACGACAGCCGCGCCAAGGCGAATGAGATTGCCGACCGGCAGCAGCGTGCACGCAAAGGCCGCCGCGCCGCACAGCAGCGCCGAAACGATGATGCGCACCAGACTGATCGGTGCCACGCGGAACAGAAACCGGCTGCGCACGCGCACGCAGGTGATGATAAAATAGGACGCAAATGCGACCACCGAACCAAGCGCACCGCCGGTAAATCCGAGGGTTTTGAGCAGGATAACACTCGAAACCACCTTGATAACCGCTGCAATCGCACTGTTCTGCAGAACGTGTACGGTGGACTGCTCCAGCTCATATGCCTTGTTGGCGTATTCGGTCAGGCCCATGAACAGCATGGCAAGCGCGGTATACGCAATGACCGGCGCACCGGCGGCGTACTTCGCGGGGAACAGGAACCGGCTGAGCGGCAGCGCAACCGCCGTCAGACCTGCAACCGCAGGCACGGCGATCAGCAGATACAGCCGCACGCCCTGATCGAGCAGCGGCTTTGCCGCGGCTTTGCCGCCCTCACGCCAGCCGCGCAGCACGGCAGGATATACGCCGCGCATAATGCCGACCGAGATCATCGTGAACAGACCGCTCGCGATCGAGTTGTTATTCGAGTAGTATGCGTACAGAATGTTGCCGTAAAAGCCGACAACGAGGTATTTGTCGATCTGGTTGAGCAGCGCCACCGAAATGGAAACGCCCATCAGCGGTACGCCGTATTTGAGGAACCTGTTCAGCAGCGGCTTGGAGAAATATTTCAGCCGCACAACAACCGGCAGGCTGAGCGCAAACACCGCACCGATGGTGGCTACACCGTCCGCAATGGTATTGGCAAAGATAGCCGGGAACGGCGACGGATAATTCGACTTGCCGCCGACAAGCGCGAATGCAACCGCGAGCTTGAGCACCGCCGAGGTCAGCGACCACAGGATGGACGCTTTTACTCTGCCGAGCTGAATCAGCGCCGCATTGAGCACCTGAAACGCCGTGTAGGTGCAGAACATCAGCGCACCGCCCAGATAGACCGGACTTTGCGTCACAGCCGCCGTAATGCAGCAGCCGATGGCAACAAGCACGCACAATCCCACATAGATGGTAGAAACCGTGGAGAACAGGCCGCGTCCTTCATCGGCGCGGTACTCCTCACCTACATAACGGGTGGCGGAGTTCGCCATCCAGCCCGCGAGGATGAGGTAGAGCAGCTGTATCGTAGTGTTGGTCAGGTTGAACGCGCTGACCGCACCCTCCACAAAGATGTGAGAATACAGCGAGGAGCACCCGATGACGAGCAGTCCCTCGACCACCTTGGCCGGCAGGAACAGCATGGCATCGCGCGTCATGGTATTTTTAGAGGACAAAAGAAAAACCCTCACTTTCCGTCAGATAAAATCAGTATACCATGTTCTGAGCAAAAAAACAAACTTCGTTTGCCAAAATACTGCCGAAAAAGACGACATTTACCGCGTCCGAGTTTTGCAATCCCCCTGTTTTCATGGTATACTGATTATACTTGTCAAGTGGAGGTATTTGACTTTGCGAATCATGCATGTAATGGGCGGCGGCGATGTAGGCGGCGCCAAGACCCAGATTATGAATACTGTAACCGGACTGAGCCGCAATAACGATGTGATGCTCATCTCGTTCCGCGCAGGTCCGTTTGCGGATGAAGCGCGCGAACGCGGCATTGATGTGCGCGTGATCGAGCGACACAATCCGTTCCGTGCGGCACGAACCATGCGCGACCTGGTAGATGCGTTCAAGCCCGACATTATTCACTGCCACGGCGGCCGTGCCAACCTGATGGGAGCCATGGTGCGCCGCAGCCGTCAGGTGCCGATCGTCACGACCGTGCACTCGGATTATCGGCTAGACTACCTCGGCAGTCCGCTCAAGCAGTACACGCTCGGCACGGCGAACGCCATTGCCCTGCGCTTTCTCGACTTCTATCAGCCGGTCGCGGACCGTATGGCACGCACGCTCATCGAGCGCGGTTTTGACCCGGAGCGCATTGTAAAAATCTACAACGGTATGGATTTTGACCGTCCGAAGGGCGAATTTGACCGCGTTGCCTATCTGCGGGACACCTACGGAGCCGAGATCGAGGACGGCGACGTGCTGTGCGGCATTGCCGCGCGTCTGACCGCCGTCAAGGATATTGCGACCACCATCCGCGGCTTTGCCGAGGCGTTGAAATCTGCGCCGCAGCTGCGCCTGTTCATCGCCGGTGACGGCGAGGACGAGGACATGCTCAAAAAGCTGTGCGACCAGCTCGGCGTGCGCGAGCGCGTGACATTCTGCGGCTGGGTATCGCCGGTCATGCCGTTCTTCCGCGCGATGGATATCAACCTGCTGTCCTCGGTGTCCGAAACCTTCCCGTACTCCATTCTGGAGGGCGTTTGTGCCGGCTGCGCGACCATCTGCTCGGATGTCGGCGGCATGCCCGAGCTCATCGATACCGGCGAAAACGGCTATATCTTCCCGGTCGGGGACGATAAGCGGCTGGCGGAATATCTGGTCCGTCTGGGCAACGATGCCGAACTGCGGCAGAAATTTGCGGATGCGCTGTACGAAAAAGCCTCCCGCGATTTCTCGCGCGACAAGATGTGCGAACGCCAGATGGAAAACTACCGTCATCTGCTGGCACGGTTCCATCGTCCGAAAAACGAGCGTGAGAGCATTGTCATCTGCGGCGCGTACGGACGCGGCAACGCCGGTGACGATGCCATCCTCGAGGCCATTGTGCAGGAGATGCGCCAGCTCGATCCCGAACGCACCATCTGCGTTATGTCGCGCAGGCCGAAGGAAACGCGCCTGATCTACCGCACGAACGCCATCTATACTTTTAATGTGTTCTCCGTTCTGCGCAAGTTCCGTCATGCCGCGCTGTATATCAACGGCGGCGGCTCACTCATGCAGGATGTTACGTCCACCCGTTCGATCTGGTACTACTGCTACACGCTGTACGCCGCCAAAAAGCGCGGCTGCAAGGTAATGATGTACGGCTGCGGCATCGGTCCGATCAACCGTCCGGGCAACCGTCGAATGGCCGCCAGAACCATTGATACATCGGTTGACCGCATCACGCTGCGCGACGACAATTCCCGCGCACTGCTTGCCGAAATGGGCGTTACCCGGCCGGATATCCGTGTTTCCGCCGACCCGACCATCATTCTGACGCCGGCGCCGCGTGAAATCGTCAATATCGCCCTCGAGCAGAGCGGCATTGACCCGAACGGAAAGTATATCGGCTTCGGTCTGCGCAACTGGAAGGGTCTGGACACGGCTCTGCCCGAAATCGCGGCTGCAGCCAACTACGCCTACGAAAAGCACGGCCTGACGCCGGTTTTCGTACCCATCGAGTTCCCGAGCGACCTCATGCCCGCAGAACGTGTCGGCGCACTGCTGCACTGTCCGTGGCACGCCGTGCGTACCCGACAGCCCATCGAAGTCACCATCGGCATCCTCTCCCGCATGAAAACCGTGGTTGGCATCCGACTGCATTCGCTGATGTTCTCCGCCGGTCAGGGCGTTCCGGTCGTCGGCATGAGCTACGATATCAAGGTGGACGGCTTCCTGAAATATATCGGCAGCCGCACCTGCCTGCAGCTTTCGTCCGTCAAGGCGGAGCCGCTGTGCCGCCTCATCGACGAGTGCGTCTCCGGTGCGCTCGATAACGAGGTGCACCGCACCGCGGAAATGCTGAGAGAAAGAGAATCCGAGAATGTGAAGGGTGCAGCAAAGCTGCTGAACATTTCCGAAAACTAAACCGTAGGGCGGGGTGCCCTCACCCCGCCGTCTTTACCATCTGCATACCGCTGACCACGGCGGGCTGAGGGCAGTCCGCCCTACGATACATGATAAAACAATCCACTAAAGGGGTTATATAGATATGAAGAACCACATCGTCTGTCTTTCGACAACGAACTACCATCCTCTGCCGACGCGCAAGCAGAACGTGATGAGCCGTCTGCGCAACAGCGAAATCCTGTATTTTGATCCTCCGGTGTCCATGATCGCACCGCTCAAGGACAAAAAAGCCTCCGCATATATCGAAAAGTACAAGCAGCCCGGCGAAAAGGTCGAGGGGCACGAAAACATCACTGTTTACGCACTGCCGCCGGTACTGCCGTTTTTCAACAAGTTCCGCTGGATCAACAAAATCAACCAGAAGCGGCAGGCGGCGTTCATCCGCGAAAAGATGCGCGAGCATGGCTTCGGCGACGAGACCGTGCTGTGGTGCTACTCGCCGTCCTCGTGCGATATTGTGGAACATCTGCCGCACTCCAAGCTGGTATACGACTGTGTAGACCGTCATTCCGCGTACAAGGGTCACATCAATCCCAAGGTTGTGGACAAGATGGAATGCGATCTGGCCAAGCCTGCCGATCAGGTATTCGCAACCGCGGTCGGTCTGGCAGAGACACTGGAAAAGATCAACCCGACCACCCAAATGATCCCGAACGGCGCGGCTTACGAGATCTTCTCGCGCGTACAGACCGAGAAGGACACCCTTCCCTGTCCGGAGGACATGAAGGATCTGCCGCACCCGATCTACGGCTTTGTCGGCATGCTGCAGGAGTGCATCGACTATGCACTGATCGAAAAGCTGGCGAAGAGCCGTCCGAACGCGACGATTTTCCTTATCGGACGCACGCTGCCGGGTGTTGACCTGACCAACCTCAAGCAGTACCCGAACATTGTATTCCACGGTCTGGTGCCGCAGCCCGAGCTGCCCGCATATCTGGCGCAGATGGACGTCTGCCTGAACGTATTCCGTGCCGGTGCGCTCTCCAAGGACGTTTCGCCGCTCAAGTTCTACGAATATCTGGCAACCGGCAAGCCGATCGTTTCCACGCGCGAGCCGCTGCAGGTTGAGGATTTCAAGGATGTGGTCTACATTGCCCGCAATCCCGAGATGTTCCTGCCGCTGTGCGATGCCGCTGCCAAGGAAAAACGTCCGGCATGGACGGAAAAACGCCTTGCCTACGGCGCGCAGTGCTCGTGGACCGAGCGCGTGCACCAGATGGAAGAGGTGCTTTATAAAAAGGGCGTTCTGCACGAAAGTGCAGAGGAGTAAAATTTATCTTTGGGCATTTACACGAATCCCGAAAAAAGCGGGTAAAATACTTGCATTAACAAGTTAAATTAGCTAAAATAAATATGTATCGTCACCGTTGGTTTTAAGAAAGAGGTGTACACATGACCGGCAGCGTATTTTTGAACCAGACTGCAGCTGAACAGTTTTTCGTTCTCGGGCATTCGTGCATTCTCTCGGGCATCGGTGCACATAAATGAGCGATTATAGGGCACGGGTATACCCGTGCCCTCATTTGTTTTTGTAGGAGGAATAACAAATGAAAAAAGTTCTCGTTGTCATGGGATCCGACAGTGATCTCAAGGTAATGGAAAAGTGTGTTGACCGTCTGAAATCGTTCGATATTCCGACTGAGGTCCGCATTTGCTCCGCGCACCGCACCCCGGCAGTTGCCGAGCAGCTGGCGGAGAACGCGGCAGCCGAAGGCTTCGGCGTTATCATCGCGGCAGCAGGCAAGGCCGCACACCTCGGCGGTGTACTGGCGGCTTACACCACGCTTCCGGTAATCGGCGTGCCGATGGCCACCAGCGTGATGGGCGGCATGGACAGCCTGCTCTCCATCGTGCAGATGCCCAAGGGTATTCCAGTGGCAACCGTTGCGATCGACGGCGCAGACAACGCCGCCATCCTCGCAGCACAGATGATCGCCCTGTCGGATGACGCGCTGGCACAGAAGCTCGCGCAGTTCAAGGCCGATATGGCAGCGGAAGTTACCGCAAAGGACGAAAAGGTTCGCGCTCAGTTCGCGTAATCTATATAGAGCAATACCGCATCCCCGCAAGGTAAAGGCATTGGGGCTGCTCCCATTGGCAGCTTCGATGTACAACCTGCAAACAACATTGTTTCAAATTAACACTACTTATACAAATGGAGGAATTGGACATGGAAAAGAAAGAACAGCTGTACGAAGGCAAGGCTAAGAAGGTATTTGCTACTGACGATGCAAATCTCGTAATCGTTGACTACAAGGACGATGCAACCGCATTCAACGGTGAGAAGAAGGGCACCATCACCGGCAAGGGCGTGATCAACAACGTAATGAGCAATCACATGTTCCAGCTGCTCGAGCAGCAGGGCGTGCCGACCCACTTTGTTGAGCAGCTCTCCGAGCGCGAGACCCTGGTAAAGAAGGTCTCCATTGTTCCGCTGGAGGTCATCATCCGCAACATTTCCGCCGGTTCCTTTGCAAAGCGTTTCGGCGTGGAAGAGGGCATCGTATTCGACGAGCCGACCATCGAGTTCTCCTACAAAAACGATGAGCTTGGCGACCCGCTCATGAACGCTTACCACGCTATCGCACTGAAGGCTGCTACCCGTGAGGAGATCGAGACCATCAAGGCAATGGCCTTCAAGGTAAACGAGGTTATGAAGCAGTACTTCGATACCCTGAACGTCATCCTCGTTGACTTTAAGCTCGAGTTCGGCAAGACTGCGGACGGCAAGATCGTTCTCGCAGACGAAATCTCTCCGGATACCTGCCGCCTGTGGGACAAGACCACCAAGGAAAAGCTGGACAAGGACCGCTTCCGTCGTGACATGGGCGGTGTCGAGGAGGCATATCAGGAGATCATGAAGCGCGTTATGGGCAAGTAAGCCCATCCGCAAGGCAAGATTCGGACAAGAAAAGGCTGAAGAATGAAATATCGTATTTTAAGAAAAAGCAGCACTCCGTTTGACAAGGTGCATGAGGAGTGCGGTGTATTCGGTATCGCAGCGCCGGAAGGCAAGGAGATTTCCGCCGCACACGACGCGTATACTGCACTGTTTGCTCTCCAGCACCGCGGTCAGGAGGCTGCCGGTATCGCCGTAAACAAAAACGGCGTGATCCACTGCCACAAGGATGTCGGTCTGGTCAGCGCCGTGTTCAATCAGGAGATTCTGGACAACATGCCCGGCTCGATGGCTATCGGTCATGTGCGCTACTCCACCACCGGCGATACCCGCCGCGAGAACGCGCAGCCGATCTCCATCACCCATGTAAAGGGCAATCTCGCGGTTGCACACAACGGCAATCTCGTAAACGCAGGCGAGCTGCGCCGCGAGATCGAGCTGGACGGCGGCATTTTCCGCTCCTCGAACGACACCGAGGTTCTGGTATACACCATTGTTAAGGAACGCCTCAAGTGCGGCTCTATCGAAGAAGCCGTTATGAACACCATGCACCGCATTGAGGGTGCCTACTCTCTGGTTGTTATGTCCCCGCGCAAGCTGATCGCGGCACGCGACCCGCACGGCTTCCGTCCGCTGTGTATCGGCCTGCTGGACAACGACTGCTACATTTTCGCTTCCGAGACCTGCGCTCTGGACGCGCTCGGTGCAAAGTTCATCCGCGATGTAGAACCCGGTGAGGTCTGCGTTGTCGAAAACGGTGAGCTGCGCTCCATGCACTGCGGTATCGAGTGCAAGTCCTCCGCGTGCGTATTCGAGTACATTTACTTTGCCCGTCCGGACTCCATCATCGACGGTGCATCGGTTGAGCTGGCCCGTCAGGAGGCCGGCAAGTACCTGTCCATCGAGCATCCGGTCGGCGCTGACGTGGTTATCGGCGTACCGGATTCCGGTATTCCGGCAGCCATCGGCTACGCGAAGTTCTCCGGCATTCCGTACGGCGTGGGTCTCATCAAGAACCGCTATATCGCCCGCACCTTTATCCAGCCGGGTCAGGACAAGCGCGAGCGCTCGGTGCGTCTCAAGCTGAATGCCCTGCGCACCGCCATCGAGGGCAAGCGCGTGATCATGGTCGATGACTCCATCGTCCGCGGTACGACCTGCGGCCGTCTGGTAAAGCTGCTGCGCGATGCAGGCGCGGCTGAGGTTCACATGAGAATTTCGGCACCGCCGTTCCGTCATCCCTGCTTCTTCGGCACGGATATTCCGGAGCGCAACCAGCTTCTCGCCCACAACCGCACGGTTGAGGAAATGCGCGAGATCATCGGCGTGGATTCGCTCGGTTTCCTGTCGCTCGAGGCCTGCCGCAAGATCGCAGTCGGCTGCAAGCTGGGCTTCTGCGATGCATGCTTCTCCGGAGAGTACCCGATTCCGGTACCCGAGCAGGTGGATAAGAACATGTTCGAGATCGAGATTCCGCTCCCCGCTAACAAAGACTAACTTTTGAATTGAGAATGGAAAATGGAGAATGGAGAATTGCGGTACGGCGCACCGCGCCGCATAAAATAATCGCGCATTGCGCGAATCCGCAATTTTCCATTTTCAATTCTCAATTTTCCATTTTTCCCGTTCATACGATAAATGAAAGTGAGATGTAAAACATGAGTGTAAGCCGTTCTGAAAGCTACAAGGCTGCCGGCGTTGACGTTACCGCAGGCTATGAAGCGGTCAAGCTGATGAAGCCGATGGTAGAAAGCACCTTTACCAAGGGCGTTATGGGTACGCTCGGCGGCTTCGGCGGCCTGTTCCGTCCGGAGTTCAATGGCATGAAGGATCCGATCCTCGTTTCCGGTACGGATGGCGTCGGCACCAAGCTCAAGCTGGCGTTCCTGATGGACAAGCATGACACCGTTGGCATCGACTGCGTTGCCATGTGCGTAAACGATATCGCCTGCTGCGGTGCACAGCCGCTGTTCTTCCTCGACTATGTTGCCGTCGGCAAGAACCATCCGGAGAAGATCGCACAGATGGTTTCCGGTATCGCAGAGGGCTGCCGTCAGGCAGGCTGCGCGCTGATCGGCGGCGAAACCGCTGAAATGCCGGGCTTCTATCCGGAAAACGAGTACGATATGGCCGGCTTCTCTGTCGGCATGGTCGATAAGGAAAAGATGATCGACGGCACCGGCATCAAGGCCGGCGACGCGCTGATCGGTGTAGCGTCCTCCGGCGTACACTCCAACGGCTATTCTCTGGTTCGCAAGACGCTCGGCATCAACGAGAAGTCGGTTCGCCGCTACATCGACGAGTTCGGAAAGACCCTCGGCGAAGAGCTGCTGACCCCGACCAAGATCTACGTTAAAGCGATCCAGTCCCTGATGGGCAAGGTTGAGGTCAAGGGCATCAGCCATATCACCGGCGGCGGCTTCTATGAGAATGTACCGCGCATGCTGCCGGCAGGCATCGTTGCCAAGATCGAGAAGGCTGCTATGCCGGTTCCGCCGGTATTCGACCTGATTGCAAAGACCGGCAAGATTCCGGAGCGCGACATGTACAACACCTTCAACATGGGTGCCGGTCTGGTTCTGGCCGTTGCCGCTGAGGACGCTTCCCGCGCGGTTGCAGCAATTTCCGCTGCAGGCGAGCAGGCTTATGTTATCGGCGAGTGCGTAAACGGCGCCGAAAAGGGCGTAGAACTCGTTTAAGTAAATTGAAAATGGAGAATTGAGAATTGGCGCTATCCTTGCGCGGGTTTCGTCCGCGCTGCGTGGTTCAGTGCAAAGCGATGTGTTGAATAATCGCGTTCTGCACGAATCCGCAATTCTCCATTTCATTTGTTTTTTGGAGAAAAATAAATGACAAAAATTGCAGTTTTGGTTTCGGGCGGCGGTACGAACCTGCAGGCGCTCATTGACGCACAGCAGGCGGGCAAGATCGAAAACGGACAGATTTCGCTCGTGGTTTCGTCCAACCCGAAGGCGTATGCACTCGAGCGTGCCGCAAAAGCGGCTATTCCCTCCGAGGTGCTGCGCCGCAGGGACTTTTCCGACGCGGAAGAGTACGGCAAGGCGCTTACCGCTCTGCTGGAGAACGCAGACATCGGTCTGATCGTGCTCGCAGGCTTCATGACCGTCCTGCCGGACAGCTTCTGCCGCCATTTTGAAAACCACATTATCAACGTACATCCCTCGCTCATCCCCTCCTTCTGCGGAGAGGGCTTCTACGGTCTGCGCGTGCATGAAGCCGCGTTGGCAAAAGGGGTAAAGGTTACCGGTGCGACCGTGCATTTTGTATCCGAAGTGGTAGACGGCGGCGCAATCATCGCGCAGAAGGCCGTTGAAGTGGAAGATGGCGACACACCGGAGACCTTGCAGAAACGCGTCATGCAGAACGCGGAGTGGATTCTTCTGCCGCAGGCAGTATCCGACTTCTGCGCAGGCAGACTGCGCGTGGACGGCGCTATCGTCCATAAAAACTGAACAGGAGTGACAGCATTATGAGCAAGAATGTTTTTGACATCAGCCAGGAGCTGATGAGCAACGCATATCCTGGCCGCGGCATTATTCTCGGCCGCACCCCGGATAATAAAAAGAATGTTATCGCCTACTTCATCATGGGCCGCTCGGAGAACAGCCGCAACCGCGTGTTCACCGAAACCGAGGACGGTATCCGCACTGAGGCATTTGACTCGTCCAAGATGGTCGATCCCTCGCTGATCATCTACCATCCGGTGCGCCTGTACAACGGCACCCTGGTCGTTACCAACGGCGATCAGACCGATACCATCGTGGACTATCTCAAGCAGGGCAAGAGCTACTTTGAGGCGCTCCGCACCCGCGAGTTTGAACCGGACGCGCCCAACTACACCTCCCGCATTTCGGGCGTTGTCAATCCGGACGGCTCCTACAGCCTGTCCATCCTCAAGAACTTCACCTCGGACCGCACCGCCAACAAGCGTTTCTTCTATGAGTACGATAAGCCGGTTGCCGGTCTGGGACACTTCATCCATACCTATCAGTGCGACGGCGATCCGCTGCCGCCGTTCCGCGGCGAGCCGAAGTGCATCCGCATCGAGCTGCCCATCCACGAGTTCACCAACCTGCTCTGGAACAGCCTGAACGAGCAGAACAAGGTTTCGCTGTTCGTGCGCTACGTCGATCTCGAGACCGGCGAAGTTGAGCAGGAAATCCGCAACAAAAACGCAGAATAACTGCGGCCTGATGAGCAGAAAGGACTATTTATGAAAGAATTAGCCTTAAAGTACGGCTGCAATCCCAACCAGAAGCCGGCCCGCATTTTTATGACCGAGGGCGAGCTTCCGATTGAGGTACTCAACGGCAAGCCGGGTTATATCAACTTCTGTGACGCATTCAACTCTTGGCAGCTCGTCCGTGCGCTGAAAAAGGCGACCGGCCTGCCCGCAGCTGCGTCCTTCAAGCACGTTTCTCCGGCCGGTGCGGCGCTCGGCAAGCCGCTGACCGATGTTGAGCGTCAGATGTACTTTGTTGACACCGACAAGGAACTGTCCCCGATTGCGTGCGCTTACATCCGTGCACGCGGCGCTGACCGTCTGTGCTCCTACGGCGACTGGGCGGCGCTGTCCGACACCTGCGATGCAGACACCGCTTCCTACCTCGCACACGAGGTTTCCGACGGCATCATTGCGCCGGACTTCACCGCCGAGGCGCTCGAGATCCTCAAGACCAAGCGCAAGGGCGGCTACAACGTTGTCAAAATCGACCCGAACTACGAGCCCAAGCCGATCGAACAGCGCGATATTTTCGGCATCCGCTTTGAGCAGGGCTACAACAACTACGAGATCAACGAGAGCCTGCTCACCAACATCGTCACCGAGAACAAGAATCTGCCGGAGAGCGCAAAGCACGACATGATCCTTGCGCTCATCACGCTCAAGTACACGCAGTCCAACTCGGTCTGCTACGTCAAGGACGGCATGACCATCGGTGTCGGCGCGGGTCAGCAGAGCCGCATCCACTGCACGCGACTCGCCGGCAACAAGGCCGACAACTGGTTCGTTCGTCAGCATCCGAAGGTTCTCGGTCTGCAGTTTGTTGACGGCATCCGCCGCCCGGACCGCGACAACGCGATCGACGTTTACACCTCGGACGAGTACGAGGACGTACTGGCTGAAGGCGTATGGCAGAAGACCTTCAAGGTAAAGCCGGAGGTGCTCACCGCTGAGGAAAAGAAGGCGTGGATTGCAAAGAACACCGGCGTAACCGTTGGTTCGGACGCATTCTTCCCGTTCGGCGACAATGTAGAGCGCGCACGCAAGTCCGGCGTTGAGTACATTGTACAGCCGGGCGGCTCCATCCGTGACGACAACGTAATCGAGACCGCGAACAAGTACGGCATCACGATGGCGTTCACCGGCATGCGTCTGTTCCATCACTAATGAAACTGCTGAAAGGCTATTATGCCTACTTAGCCGTATCCGGCGGACTGCTGCTCAGTCTGGCCGCGCAGCACAACTGGGCACTGCAGATACTGGCGTTCGCACTGGTGTCTGCCGGTGCGCTGTCCGTGCAGAATGCGTCCCGCTGGTATATGCGCGCGAGCATTGCCGCGGACGTGACGATGGCGTTCAAGCTCATCCTCGGTCCGGCAGTCATCCCGCCCTGTCTGCTGCGGATTGTGCTGCAGTATGCGGCGCTTGTGCCGCTGCTGCTCACCGGCTGCATGCTGCTGATGGGCGTAAAAGACCAGATGCACAAGATCGAGCACAGCACGCTGCCCGAATGGGTTTTGCTGGTGGTCTGGAGCGCGGGCTACATTCTCGTGCTCGTCAGCGCACCCGGCTGGCTGAACGACTATCTGTTTAACACCGTCTGGACACTGGCCAATACCTGCATCTCCATCGGCACAGTAGCACTGATCGTAGAAATGTTCCGCGCACAGCGCATATACCTACAAATGGAGGAACAATAAATGAAAGTTTTGGTTATTGGCGGCGGCGGCCGTGAGCACGCCATCGTCCATACATTGAAGAAGAGCCCCAAGGTTGACCACATCTGGTGTGCACCGGGCAACGGCGGCATTGCCGCTGAAGCGGAGTGCGTTGCCATCAAGGCGACCGACATCGACGGCATGGTGGCTTTCGCCAAGGAGCACAAGCCGGATCTCGTTATGGTAGCACCGGACGACCCGCTTGCACTCGGCATGGTAGACGCGCTCGAGGCCGCAGGCATCCGTGCCTTCGGTCCGCGCAAGAACGCCGCTATTATTGAGGGCAGCAAGTCCTTTGCCAAGGATCTGATGCAGAAATACAGCATTCCGACCGCTGGCTACGCTGTTTTTGAGAACTCGGCAGATGCCATCGCGTACATCAAGAAGAATGGCGCACCAATCGTTGTCAAAGCGGACGGTCTTGCACTCGGCAAGGGCGTTACCGTGGCTATGACCGAGGAAGAAGCCATCGAGGCAGTCAAGGACGCGATCGACGGCGGTGCATTCGGCGGTGCCGGTGCGCGTGTCGTTATCGAGGAATTCCTGACCGGTCCGGAGGTTTCCGTGCTCGCCTTCGTAGACGGCAAGCACCTCAAGACCATGCCGTCCGCACAGGATCACAAGCGTGCCTACGACCATGACGAAGGCCCGAACACCGGCGGTATGGGCGCATTCTCGCCGTCCCGCTTCTATACCGACGACATTGCCGCCGAGTGCATGGAGACCATCTTCAAGCCGACCGTCGCGGCTATGGAGAAGGAAGGCCGTCCGTTCAAGGGCGTGCTGTATTTCGGCCTGATGCTGACCCCGAAGGGCCCGCGCGTTATCGAGTACAACGCTCGTTTCGGCGACCCGGAGACGCAGGCTGTCCTGTCCCGACTGGACACCGACCTGTTCGACATCTTCAATGCCGTTATCGACGAAAAGCTCGAGGATATCGACATCAAGTGGGCGGACAATGCCGCCTGCTGCGTCTGCATGGCGTCCGGCGGCTATCCGAAGGCCTACGAAAAGGGCAAGGAGATCACCGGTCTGGACGATGTGACCGACTCGTTCGTATTCCACGCCGGCACCGCCGTCAAGGACGGCAAGCTGGTAACGAACGGCGGCCGCGTGCTCGGCGTAACGGCTACCGCACCGACCCTTGACGAAGCCATCCAGAAGGCTTATGCCGATGTGAAGAAAATTCACTTCGATAAGGCGCATTACCGCACCGATATCGGCGTAAAGTAATATTTTACGTTTATTGTAGGGCGGGCTGACCCCAGTCCGCCGTCGTTCGCGTCAGCAGTTGACGAAAACGGCGGTGCGGGGTCACCCCGCCCTACATTCTGCGTTCATGGAAGAAAGGAAAAAAGAATGAAAATCGAACAGCAAAATCAGATTTTAGGCTGCATGAACGATGTTCTCAATCAGAACGGCTTCCGTGCGGAAATCATGCAGAAGGACGGCGCACCGACCATTCTGCGCTGCGAGGCAATGCGTCAGGGCAAGGTTGCCAAGGACGTTGTGATTGAAGCCTGCTTCATCCCGATGCAGCTGCCCGCAGAGGACATGGGTCTGCTGCAGTTCTTCGTTACGCTGTTTCAGGGTGCCCCGGAAAGCAACAAGGTGCAGCTTCGTCATGCATGCGATTACTGCAACAACTTCTGTGCGCTCGGCTCGTTCGGCTTCTTTGAGGAGGCCGGTCAGATTTACCTCAAGCACAACACACTGGTGGACGGCTCTCTCGAACTCGAGAAAATCATTCCGTTTGTGGCGGATAACATTTCCGTGCTGATTGCGGCAGTCTCCCGCTTCATCGACGGTCTGGCGCAGATTGCCTATGCAGGCATGACGCTCGACGCTGTTATCGAGCAGGACTTGTTCCCGAAGCTCGGCTGAAAAGCATAAAAACACCGCAGAGTAAGGCTTAACCGTCGTAAGGAACGATAAGTCCTGCGGTTAGAGCAGAGAACGGTGTGACCGTTAAGGTCACGCCGTTTTTTTGCGTCCAAGGGTAGAGTCTGCAATCATGGGTCCTGCCAGTGCGGGGATTTCCACATGGTCCCTTTCAAGAATCCGCGAAATCTGCTCTGGGCCTTTGCCGTCAATGCAAAGGTCAAAGACGCGCTTGACATTCTGGGCAGCATCCTCATCCAGAATCCACTTGTCCTTGCCGCTGCTCGTTGCCCCATCTGCCGTGTTCGTCCAAAGGGCGAATGGGACACATGACATGAAAGTGCGGATTGAAAATGCCGACGTCCTCCTTGTCGAGAGAGTGAACGGCAAAGTCCACTACCATACCTCGGCTCACAAAGTTCTCTAACAAAAATTGCCTTGCCAGAGCGATGTTCTCCTGCATGGAAAACTCGTTCTGCAAGGCAATGTCAAAACTGTACGCAAGCTGCGCTTTCTTTCCGCGTTCGGCTTTCTCCACCGCGTTCCAGAGGGTTTCACGGTCTGCATACTCCGATGGCGCATGCGATGGCAGCAGGATTTCAGAGCAGATCACGCACAGTCTGTGTCGATTTACTCCGGCTCATCCTCATCGAGCAGCGTGAGTACATCAATCGGCGCGTCATTCTGCGTCACCTGCACATGCACATGGGTGCCGAGTGCGGATTCTGCGGGAATGCTGTCCGCGCACACGCCGAGCGCCTCACCGGCGGAGACAACCTGTCCTTCCTGCACGCGTACATCGTCCATGCCGCAGTACGACGAGGTCAGGCCGTTATTGTGCGTCAGCGTCACGCAGGTGCCGTACAGGCCATCCTCGGCAATCTGCTGCACAGTGCCGTCGGTCAGTGCGAGCACGGTTTCGCCGGCTTCTGCAGAGAAGTCCGTGCCGGCATGAACACGCCAGTCGCCCATAGTCGGCTGGAACAGCAGCGTGTCACCCGAAAACGGCGTCAGCACGGCTCCGGACACCGGCCGCACATACACGGGTGCGCTGACCGTCACCGCCGGTTCCGGCTCTGCCGCCGCGACCGGCTGTTCCTCGATCACCGGCTCGGGTTCCTGCTCCTGCTGCGGAACAGTAGCCGGTTCGGTCGGTGCTTCGGCGGTCGAGTCAGCCGGTGCGATGATAGGCATGCCGGTGTCCGTCTCGATCGCGTTCTGCCGATGTGCATTGCCCCAGATCACCCATGCGGATGCGGCGATGATGAGCGCACACAGCGAAAGAATGGTGTAGAATCCGCGGGTAGAGAGCACCGCGGTGTGTTTGGATTGATATTGCTTCATGTCCCTTTACCTCCGTTGCTGACAGTATGGTCGGCTGCCGCGGAAAATATACGCGTCAATGAAAATTTGCCGCACAGCGGACACTTCATCGGCAGATGCCGGATAGCCCACAAAAGGGAGGACGTCTGCGGATTGTGCCCAATCGCCGAATGTGGTATACTAAATAAAAAAAGAGAAACGCAAGGAGGGTAAAGACTATGGAACTGGCTGACTTTTTCGCGATTGACCGGCTGTCGCAGCACGACGAGGAACTGCTGATCGAATCCGCGATGCAGATGCAGCAGATGATGCTGCTGTACGAATCCGGCATCCGCGAGATCAAGACCAAGCTGGATATTCTGAGCGATGAGTCGCGTATTTCGGGCAAGCCAAGCCCGATCGATGCCATCAAGAGCCGCATCAAAAGTCCGCGCAGCATTATCGGCAAGCTCAAGCGGCGCGGATTTCCGATCACGCTGCAGTCCATGATAGACAATCTGAATGATATTGGCGGTATCCGCGTGATCTGTCCGTTTATCGAGGATATTTACACGGTAGCGGACATGCTCATGCGGCAGGATGACTTGACGCTGATCGAGAAGAAGGACTACATTGCCAATCCCAAGCCGAACGGCTACCGCAGCCTGCATCTGATCCTTGAGGTGCCGATTTTCCTCGCGGAACGCACGCAGCCGGTACGCATCGAGCTGCAGATTCGCACGATGGCGATGGATTTCTGGGCCAGCCTGGAGCACCAGCTGCGCTATAAATCCGATGTGGAGATTCCGGAGCATGTGTCCGATGATTTGAAGAAGTGTGCGGATGTTATTGCGGAGACCGATCAGGAGATGCAGCGCATCGCAAAAGAACTGAAAGTGCTGTAAAAGGAGAAATTATGCAATACATACCCATTATAACCCTGGTTCTGGTTGTTATTCTGCTGGGACTGGTCATCGTTCTGCTGACCCGCAAGCCGGAAAAGCCGGAGCTTCCGCAGCAGATCGACCCAACCGCATCCATTACTGCGCTCGGTACGCTCGTGACACAAAACCTGCGCGAAGGCCGGGAGGCACAAAGCAATCAGCTTTCCGCGATGGACAAGAGCCTTGGCGACAAAATGAGCGGTCTGACCGATCAGCTCGGTCGGTTTGAGACGCGTCTGCAGGGCTTTACAGCGGAAACAACACAGAATCTGACCAATATCCGCGAAACCGTGGACAAAAACCTGCACACCTTCACGGGTGAGACAAAACAGAATCTGGAAACCATCCGCGTTACAGTGGATAAAAACCTGCGTGCCATGCAGGAGGACAACAACAAAAAGCTGGACGATATGCGTCAAATTGTAGACGAAAAGCTGCAGAAAACGCTGTCTGAGCGCATGAATGAGTCATTCAAGCTGGTCAACGAGCGTTTGGAGCAGGTTTACAAGGGCCTCGGTGAGATGCAGACGCTGGCACAGGGTGTCGGTGATTTGAAGAAGGTGCTCACCAATGTCAAGACCCGCGGCATTGTGGGCGAGATTCAGCTGGGCGCGATCCTCGAGGACATTCTCGCGCCCGAGCAGTACGAGACCAACGTGGCGACCGTGCCGAACAGCCGCAATGTGGTCGAGTATGCGGTCAAGCTGCCTGTTGAGGACGGCAGCTTTGTCTGGCTGCCGATCGACTCCAAGTTCCCGGGAGACACCTACGGGGCGCTCCGTGATGCGTACGAGGAAGGCTCGCGCGAGCTGCTTGACGCATGCGTCAAGCAGCTGATCGCCACTCTGAAATCCGAGGCAAAGGACATTCACGACAAGTATCTTGCACCGCCGCATACGACCGAGTTCGGCATCATGTTCCTGCCCTTCGAGGGACTGTACGCCGAAGCTGTCAGCCGCGGCATGGTGGAGATTCTGCAGCGCGACTATCATGTCAATCTGGCCGGTCCGAGCACGATGGCGGCGCTGCTGAACAGCCTGCAGATGTCGTTCCGCACGATTGCGATTCAGAAGCGCTCGGGTGAGGTCTGGAGCGTTCTGGGTGCGGTCAAGACCGAGTTTGACAAGTTTGAAGCCTGCCTGACGCAGACGCAGAACCGACTCGATCAGGCGAGCCGCGAGCTGGATAAGCTGGTCGGTACGCGCACGCGCGCTATCCGCCGCAAGCTGAAGGGCGTTACTGAACTCAGCGAGAGCGAAACGCAGAAGGTTCTGGATATCGGCACCGATTCGGAAGAAGAGTGAAGCGCTGAGCGGAAAGAGATTCTCAACCGCTTTCTCGGCAAAAGAAAACACCGCAGAGCAAGGCTTAATAGTGATAAAGTACTATTTAGCTTTGCGAGGGGCAGAGAACGGTGTGACCACAATGGTCACGCCGTTTTTCTGCGTCCAGGGGTAGATTTCGCAACGACTCCATCCCAAATTTTGTGTGTCCACAATCTCTACTACGCCGCAATCTAATTTCCCTCGCTCTATCATTTTGCATTACCTATTTCATTTACCTCATATACGAGAAAAAGCCCAGCTTTTGCTGAGCTTTTCGACTCTCGTACTTCGTGCGGCAGCACGCATAAAATAGAATTTGCGGAGCAAATTCATAAATTCCGAGAGCATGTATCTCGGAATTTATACAAGGGAAGAAAAAATGTGCCTGCAAGGCGCGGTTTTTCTTCGGAATTCGATCGAAAGCGTGGTTTCGATCGAGAGGCTGCTCGGAAAACGTTAGTTTTTCGACAGCCTCCGGTTATTTCGTTTGAAATAACCGGTTTTTCTTATTTTCCGATTCTGTTAAAAGTTTTTGTTCCGATTTGCGAGGGGCAATATACAGATACTGCCGCCGTATCGGCGTATGAGCCGAATATCTGACTTTAACCCCCAAAGAAACCCTATCTGTCCAACAACAGACAGGGTTTTCTCACTGTTACAGCACCTTTTTTTGCCGCCCGGAAGCTTTGACAGATTGAGCGTAGTCGCGGCCAAGCACGGCGCTGCACAGCTCTACCACGGCTGCGACCGGTGCATAGCAGAATACATCGTCGAAGCCGGTGCCGCCCTTTTCAATACCCATTTCGCGGTGATAAACACCCATCTTGGTGTGATAAGCGGCGTTAAACGCACCGACCGAGCAACTCATCGTCTCCGCAAGAGACGCCTCGCAGTAAGCGCGGGCTGCAGCGTGAACTTCATGCCCGGCTTGAATTTATCCTGATGCTTCGCGCCAACCTTGACGATATCGCCCGTGAACTCGTGCCCCATGACGGCCGGATGCTCAGCTACATCGGGATGCACGCGCTTGTGCCCGGTGCCGAGGATGGCACACTTGTAGGCGGACATACAGATGCTGTCGGATACGGCCTTGACCAGAATCTCATCATCGCGGATTTCCGGCAGTTCAAAGGTGTCCAGACGCAGGATCATTCGCAGCATGCAGACGTACAGCTCTTGTTTTCATAATAAAACTCTTCTTCACCATATCTTAAAACACGATAGATTTCAACAATTACAGCTTGGAAAAGCGTACTTTCGGAAGCAGCGCCTCGATAACCGAGCGCTCGGCGGCCTGTGTGCCGCTGCACATGACATTCGCGGCTCCGGTTGCAGTCGAGAGACGGACCGCATTCTCCTCGCTCATATCCTGCGACTCGGCATACGCCAGCGCGGCCACCACGCTGTCACCCGCACCGACCGTACTGCCGACCGGAACCTTGAGTCCCTCAGCGTAAATCGTGCTGCCCTTGCGCAGATACAGCGCACCGCGGCCGCCCAGCGAGATAACTACCCGTTCGATACCGCTCTCCAGCAGCTTTTGACCTTCTGCGGTCAGTTCTTCGATGGTTTCCAGTTTTCTGCCCGCCAGACGCGACAGTTCATCATCATTCGGCTTGATGAGGTACGGCGCGGCCTTTAAGCCTTCCGCCAGTGAAGCGCCGTCCGCATCGAGGAACACCCGCGCACCTGCGTTTTTGCATGCGCTCGTCCACACGCGATAGGTTTCCTGCGGTGCGCCCTTCGGCAAGCTGCCCGCCAGCACCACAATGTCGCCTGCGTGCACCTCAGCCAGAAGGTCGTTCAGCAGCGCATCTAAATCTGCGTTCGTGACGGTCAGACCCGGCTCGTTGATGTCGGTATTCGTATGGCCGACCCGGTCGATGATTTTGATATTCGTGCGGGTCTGCCCCTCAACGAACCGGAACTGCGTGGTGAAATTCTCGTTTTCGAGCAGCTTTTCGAGCGTTCTGCCGCTCTCACCGCCCAGAATGCCGACTGCGCGGCTGTCTCCGCCGAGCTTGGCAATCACTTTGCTCACGTTAATGCCCTTGCCGCCGGGATCCGTACGCATTTCCGTGATGCGGTTGACCGTGTCAAGCGCAATACCCGGAATTTCTACCGTTTTATCCAATGCGGGGTTGAGTGTTACCGTATAGATCATGAAATGACCCCCCTTCCAGATATTTAAAACTATTGAAACAAAAGCTATAATCAAAATAGCAACAGTCCGTATAAGCGTCAATCTGTTATTTCAACAAATAATCCCTTTCGTTTTTGTAAGGAATCACAAGAGCACATTCTCCCTGTAAATTCTGTTCTGCGTGCAAAAGGAGCGGCAATGCAGAATATTTTCCGCATTACCGCTCCCTTTTATGCTTAATCTCTGTGTTCTGAGAACAGACGATCCAGCTTTTCTTCCAACAACTGCACGGCTGCGTCGCGCTGACCGGTCCGCAGGCGCTCGATCACCTCAGGCTCCTCGATCAGCTGTGCGCTCACCATGCGCATGACCTCCACTGGAATCGGATCACCGGTATCCGGCGCAAGCAGCACGAGTGCCCCCATAATCATCTTTCCGGCCTCGTAGACCGGCGGCTGTGCCTGTAAATAGCCGAATCGGCAGTCCGATACCGCCTTTGTCCTGCAATGCAGCAGTAGCGCGAACAGCGGCTTGATATAGGTATCGCCCATGGCTTCCCGCCGGCGCAGCTGCTGCGCTCGAGAAGATGTTCGCTGAGATCAAGTAACTGAATTTCGACACAATCAAACCTGAAAAAACAGGAGAGGTTATCCCTCTCCTGTTTTTTCAGGTTCCGAACGCGAAGGGTCTCCCGCCATTCAGCAGGAGACCCTTTCTCATTTTCCCGGCTTATTTACCGGTCTTTTCACACAGATTCTGCATGATAACAGCTACCTGTGCACGGGTGGCCGTGCCCTGCGGGTCAAAACGGTTGCCCGATTTGCCGCTCAGCAGACCAGCCTTCTGCATTCTGGTTACAGCGTCCTTCGCGTAAGCGCGGATGCTTGCGCTGTCGGCAAATGCAGCTGCACTGCCGGTTTCTTCTACCTTAGTGCCGGTGGCGGTCAGGTAATTGTCCATGATAACCGCAGCCTGCTCACGGGTGATGAGCGCATTCGGATTGAAATGCGAAGCGTCCACGCCGGAAACGATCTTGTTGGCTGCTGCCCAGTTGACGTATGCGTTGTAGTACATTTTGCTGTCTACGTCGGCAAACTGGCTCTGGGTGTTGTACGCGGAGATATCTGCGCCTGCCATACGGCCAAGCACGGTGACAAACATGCCGCGGGTCATGCCCTCGTTCGGGGAGAAGGTGGTTGCGGTCGTGCCGTTGAACAGCGCCTTATCGGTCACATATTCGATGGCATCCTTTGCCCAGTGGCCCGCGATGTCGGTGAAGGTGCTTACCGTACCCTCAACAACCTTGACATTCTTGCCCACGGTGCCGTAGTTGTCGTAATCCACAGAGTAATCGTTGAATACATCATCGGATTCGTAGCCTACTGCATCGGTGAAGGTGCCCTCGTTCCAGTCTGCCAGCGTTGCCCAGATATTGGTATTGCCAGCCTTGATGGAATACGAGTTGATAACCGGAATATCGGTGGACTTCTCTGCAACAGAGGAGTTCAGTACGGTAGTAACGCGAACATACTTTGCACTGCCCAGCGCGGAAATATCAACCGTGTTCTTGCCGTTCTTCAGCTCTGCGGACTGGGAAGCCTTTACGGTCTTGCCATCGTCCGAGGTCTCAACGGTTGCGGTTGCAGAAGCCGCGCCGGTGATCTCTGCGTTATAGGTAAACTTTGCTGCACTGCCGGTCATTGCGCGCCACTCGGTGGTGTGCGTGCCCTTGGTGACGATATTCTCCGGTGCGTAATCCAGCCATACGACCAGCTTGTCGCTTTCCGGACCCTTTGCAGTCGGATTTGCGTAAATCTGCTTGTTCTCCTCTGCGGTCAGCTTGGTGGTGTAGAAGCGGAGCTGGCCGATGTCGCCCGTCAGCATGGTGTGCGTCTTGCCGCGGCCGCGGCCCGTCAGCAGATGACGGTGGAATGCAAAGCCGGAGTACATGGACTTGCCTTCCCAGTTGCGGATCTCAGAATCAAAATCCGGTGCATCGGTGTGACCGCTTGCCTTGGTATCCTCGTAGCTGTCGCCGCCGGTTGCACGATCAAAGCCGCCGGTGTACTGTACCCACTTGCCGAGGGTAACGCCGCCGCCCATATTCTCGTCGTCGTTCCAGAAGTACTCGCCGTTATCGTTGTTAAAACCAACGCCGTAGGTAACCATGCCGGTCTTGCGGACTGCCATGCGGAACAGGTAGTTGGTGCCGTAGCTGATGGAAGCGCCCTTCATCAGCAGCGGGTTGTGGTCCCACTCATCGCCCGTTGCCAGACGATCGATGTTTGCCCAAACCATGCCGGTAACGCCGTTGTCTACCACATAGTTCTTGTTATCCGGAATTTCCACATAATCATCCACGCCGTCCAGGGACAGACCCCAGCTGCCGTTGTACTTAACGAGCGTCGGATTGCCGCGGATGATGCCGTCGTTGCCCTTGCCGGACTTATCCTTTACGATCGGGGTGCCCTGAATGGAGCCGAGCACGGCAACGGTCTTCTCTGCCGAGTTGCCGACCTTGACGGTATAGCTGCCGCCTGCCGGTGCCTTGTAGGCAAACTCAACCGTGCGGGTCTCGCCTGCCTTGAGCGCAGTCTTCTGCGAGGTAACGGCTGCGCCGTTGATGTACAGCACTGCCTCTGCGGTGCCGTCCTCATTGCCGATGTTCTGCACATCCGCCTTGGCGTAGATGACATCGCTGGTCGGCTCGCTTACCGTGCCGCTGCCAAGCTGCAGGCGCAGGTTGCTGTAGGCGTAGGTCGCCTTGCGGAAGGTAACATTGACTGTCTTGGTGTAGCTGTCCAGCTTGAGGGTATGCGTGCCGAGTGCGGAAAGCGTCAGCGGTGCGCTCAGCGTTACGGACTCGCCGGGATTCAGACCGACAACGCGCTCCTTGCCGCTCTTGCCGAACTCATACAGCCAGCGGTCGGTGCCGTTGTCCTTGACACACATGGAGGCAGTCGCCAGACCCTTGCCGACATTGGTCACCTTTGCGGATACCGTGACAGTGCCGTTGGACTGAACGGTGTCCGGGGTGATGGAAATATCGCTGTACGCCAGCTTGGCGCCGTCCTTGGACAGCGTAACCGTCTCAAATATCTTCTCGCCGTCGCTGCTCAGGCCCAGATTCTTATAGGTCAGCAGACCGTCCTTGACGGTTACTTCGAGCATATCGCCCTTGCCGGTTGCAAGCAGGTTGGGATAGTTGTCATTCAGGCGCTGATCCGGCTTGCCGGTGTCGATCTTGCCGTCGCCGATACGGGCATCGCCCTGGGTTACATACAGGGTATCCGCGCCGCGCTTCGGGTCAGCAGAAGCATAGCGGGAATACAGATGGGTATGGCCGCTGAACATGATATTCACGTTGCCGTTCTCCACGATGGAAGGAACGTACTTGCGGGTCAGGTCATCCTCGAACGGATGGTGCATGGTAACAACGCGGAAGTCAGCCTTCTTGGCATTGTCGGTTGCAAGATCAGCCTTGAGCCAGTCGAGCGACTCGTTTACAACAGCCTTGGTTGCCGCATCCGCCTCGCCGCCGCCCGCAGTGGAGTTCAGCTCGAACAGGGACCACGGGTTGCTGTCCAGCATATCGAAATGCACCGGACCGCAGTCAAACGCTACGTTGCGTCCGGTCTCGTTGGACTTATACTGCTCCTTCTGCACCTTGGTGACATACTCATCAAAGTAGGCACCGTAATCGTGGTTGCCGCTGTTGTAGATAACCGGCACATTGTGCAGGAACGAGCCGACATTCTGGAACCAGTACGGGAACTGATCCTTCTGAGAGCCGGTGCCCTCTACCATATCGCCGGTATGCAGGATAAAGTCCGGATCGAACTGTGCGATCACGTCGGAAACCTTGGTTGCCGTTTCAAAGCGATGGCTGTCGCTGACAACCACAAAGCGGATCTCATCCGAATTTTCGGGCAGCGTGCGGAAGTGACCTTCCACAGTCTGTCCGTCCTCGGTCTCAACCTTGTAGGTATAGGTCGTACCCGGAGTCAGATCGGTCAGGCGGGCACGATACATGTGCATGCTCTCACCCTTAAACTTTTCGCCCTCCTCTACCGGAACCTCGAGCGTTTTCTTGTCCGCATCGCTCGTACCGTAGGTAATGGTGGACTTCATCGGTTTATCCAGTTCCCAAACGACAACCATGCCGTTTGTTTTCGGGGTCATCAGGTACGGACCCGTCAGGAAGGAGCCGGTATCCGTCCTTCCGATTGCGAAAGCAGTGCTCGGCACCAGTGTTGCCAGCATCACGGCCGACAGCACACCGCTGAGCAGCCGCCGCATACGCGAAGATTTTTTAGCCATTTTCTTTTCTCCTTTCTCTTCACGGTACGGCTGCCGCCATACCGCCGCGTCTATGTTAAACCTTTTAAGTTAAGGCAATACCGCATAATTGAACAAGAGTGATTTGCGAGTAAATTTTGCGTACTGACGAGGCACAGTTTTGCGGTAATACTTGATGTATTACCGTGAAACTGCAACAAAGTCAGGACACAAAATTTCCGCAAAGCACCGCCGCTTTAATTGTGCGGTGTTGCCTTAAGGTTCGCGCGCTGTAAATATGCGTGTCGAAGTACGAAATCAGCCGCGTGCGGTTCTCGCCTGCCCACTCCAGATCGTAGGTGATGAGCTTGACCTCGTCCAGCGACGGCAGTCCGTCCGCTGCGCGGGCGGTGCTGTTTGCCGGAAGACGGCAGCTTTTCGCTTCGATGTAGCATTCCTCTCCGCGGGAAGAGGTCAGCCAGTCGATAAAGGTGCGGGCGTTTTCGCGCTCCTGCTCCGGTGCACCACGCACAAGCGCGCACGCGCCGATCTCATAGCCGGTGCCGTCTGCCGGACTGCGCACCTCAATGGGATAGCCATCCAGCGCCGCACGGAAGGCGTCGTGCGAGAACACGATACCGACGGCGTATTCGCCGTTTTTTACCCGCTCTGCCGGCTCCACACCCGAACGGGTGTACAAACCGACGTTTTGGTCTAATTTTTGAAGATACTCCCACGCCTTGTCCTCGCCGCGCATCTGCACAAGCGTTGCCAGCGTGGTATACGAGGTAC
>ERZ833782.743-NODE-743-length-36397-cov-18.597325_pt1 | contig 36397 bp, 40 predicted proteins | sample MGYA00519577_ERZ833782 | MGnify/ENA primary metagenome ERZ833782 (study PRJEB31850, sample SAMEA3708745) | human gut metagenome | biome: human gut; feature: human-associated habitat; material: faeces | place: China | collected 2014 ...
TCGCACAGCGTCTGGGCGGCTACGCTGCCTACGGCCCCATCCTGCAGGGCCTGAACGCTCCCATCAACGACCTGTCCCGTGGCTGCAACGCCGACGAGGTCTACAAGATGAGCCTCATCACCGCCTGCCAGTCCTGAGCTGACACCCGGCTGAACTGAAAAGCTGAAAAGAGCCGCTGCCGCATTTTGCGGGTAGCGGCTCTTTTGGCTGTAGTGCGGAGATTCTCGATTCTGGGATGAACCGCTCATAAAAAGGAGGTTTTATCATGCGAAGAAAATTTATTGCGGCGGTCACATCGGGCGTTCTGGCCCTGACGGTCATGGCAGCTCTGCCCACCCATGCGGAGGCGGTGAGCATCTGGCTTGACCTTACCCCGGGGACGGAGAGCGTCGAGACGTTCCAGTACAAGGACTATGCAGACCGCTATTCGGACGCCTACGAGCTCTATGGTTACGACGCTGAGGCACTGTTCAACCACTATGAGACGGTCGGCAAGGCCGAGAATCGGGTAGGACGCTTCAAGAAGACGGCGGAAGAAGATGACCGGCATCCCTATGTGTGGGACGCCGATGAGCCTCTGGACCCGCTGCCGCCTTTGGACTTTCACGCGCAGCCGGACTGGTTCGATGCCCGTACCCTCCCGGAGAACCTGTCCAACGTCCGTATCATAAAAGAATATGAGCAGCTGGAAGCCTTTATAGAGAAAGACGAGTGGATCGGAGACCCCGTTCTGGTGCGGAAGGAAGAGCTCCTGACGGAGATGAGCAGCCGCGTCCGGAACTATGACGGCCGGCGCGGCGGAGCTAACTATCTCCGCGCCATCAGTCAGGACATCGACGTGCTGCTTGATTTCATGGGATAAGGATGCTGTAAGATGAAAAGGGAAGAGCCTCACTGCAAAGCGGTGAGGCTCTTCCCCTTGGTGGAGCACAGAGGGTTCGTCTGGCTCACGTGTGGTGGAGGCGATGGGAGTCGAACCCATGTCCGAAAAGAGTTCAGCGTAGGTGTCTCCGGGTGCAGGCGATCTACAACATTCCCTCCGCGTCACGCCGGTCGTCAGGCTAACGCTTCAGTAGCTTCATGAGTTCCTGCCGGTCCGCAAAGCTTAGGTCCGTTCAGGTGCTGTGTCTAAAGGACGCCCCGGCCCCACACGACACAAGAGTGGGCGGAACGCGCAGCACTCAGGCTGCGAGCAACTGATAATTATTGTTGTCAGTTAATTTTTTGGAGGAGTTTAGAGCAGTTCCCCCACTGCTACCCGCTGCCCAGGCCTCGCTCCCCCCGTCGAAACCTTTACGCCCCCATAAAAGCGCATGCTGCCATGCGCAGAAAGCTTGGTGTTCTCAGGGCAGGAATGCTGCCTGAAAGAGATTTAGTAGAATTTGCCGTTGGACTTCACAGCCCGGTCGATGGAGCGCTTGGCGTCGCGCTTGGCGGCGTCGGCACGCTTGTCGTAGAGCTTTTTGCCCTTGCACAGGCCGACTTCCATCTTGACGCGGCCATGCTTGAAGTAGAGAGAAAGGGGAACGAGAGTATAGCCCTGCAGCTTGCACTGCTGGTGCAGACGCCGGATCTCGGTCTTGTGGGCCAGCAGACGCCGCACCCGCAGAGGGTCCTGATTGAAGATGTTGCCGTGGTCGTAGGGAGTGATGTGCATTCCCTTGACCAGCAGCTCGCCGTCCTCAATATCGACCCAGCTGTCTTTCAGGTTGACGCCGCCGGCACGCAGGCTCTTGACCTCGGTGCCTTTCAGCTCGACGCCCGTTTCCAGCGCTTCGAGCACGAAATACTCGTGACGCGCCTCGCGGTTTGTGGCGATGGTCTTTGTCGCCGGACGTTCCTTGGCGGGTGCCATGAAGCGCGCCTCCTTTTCTTTCTTTTACTGTCTTGTCATTATATCACATTTTGCTGGATTTTCAAGAGCGATTTTTGAAAGAATCGTTAAGGTTCTATAAAATCTGCTCTTTACAGCTCGTCGCGGCCGGAGAGCGCGCGGTAAAGCGTCGTCTCATCGGTGTACTCGAGGCTGCCGCCCACGGGCAGGCCGTAGGCCAGACGGGTGGTCTTGATGCCCAGGGGCTTGATGAGCTTTGCCAGATACATGGCCGTGGCCTCGCCCTCGACGGTGGGGTTCATGGCCATGATGACCTCTTTCACCTCGCCGCTGCCCAGCCGGGCCAACAGCTCCTTCACCGAGAGCTGTTCGGCACCGATGCCATCCATGGGGCTGATGAGGCCGTGGAGGACATGATACAGGCCGTGGTACTCCCGGGTGCGCTCAAAGGCCTGCACATCGCGGGGCGTCTCGACCACGCAGATGGTGGAGCGGTCCCGCTTGGCGCTGGAACAGATGGGGCAGAGCTCGGCCTCGGTGTAGTTCTGGCAGACGCGGCAGCGGTGGAGCCGGGTGTGGGCGTTCTGGATGGCCTCGGCCAGTGCCGCGGCGTCCGCGTCCGACATACTCAGCACCTGATAGGCCATCCGGGTCGCGCCCTTGCGGCCGATGCCCGGGAACTGGCTGAACTGCTCAATAAGCTTTTCCAGCGGCGCTGCGGTGTAACCCATGCGTATCCCTCCCGCTTAGAGGCCGGGGATGTTCAGACCGCCGGTCAGCTTGCCCATCTCGGCCTCGGCAGTTTCGTCCACCTGCTTGACGGTGGCGTTGACGGCGGCGGCCACCAGGTCTTCCAGCATCTCGATGTCGTCGGGGTCAACGGCCTCGGGCTTGATGGTGATGCCAAGGACCTCGTGCTTGCCGTTCATGCGGACAGTGACCATCTCGCCGGAGGCGCTGCCGGTGTACTCGGCGGCTTCCAGCTCGGCCTGCTTGGCCTTCATGTCATCCTGCATCTTCTGAGCCTGACGCATCAGGGCGTTCATATCGGGGCGGCCAAAGCCTGCGGGCATTCTTGCTTTCATAATTGGTTCTCCTTAAAAGTTATTGTTTATATTTTTTCTTCGCGCTGTCCTCAATGCTCACGTCCAGACCCAGCTTTTCCAGCGCATGGAGCGACTGTTCGGCATTGGAGGTGTGCTTTGCGGCGGTGCGGGGCTCGTAGGGGCCGATCGGCACCGCGACGCCTGACACCTGCGCGATGAGCTTTTTGATGAGACGCTGGCTGTCCTTGTTGACACGGATGAAGTCCCGGAAGGTCTTGCCGCCGTCGATGAGCACCCGTGTGCCGTCGAAGTACGCCTTCGATTTGCGCAGGTAGCTGTGAAGCATCGGGTCCTTCTCCTGTAAGAGCTTGACGACCTCGCTCCACTGCTCGAAGGGATTGACGCCCTCTGCGGCCACCTTGCGGGGGCGGCTGAGAGCCGGGTCGGCGGTGTACTCCGGGGCAGGTGCTGCCGGCGAGACCGTTGCAGCGGGCTCAACCGGTCTCTCTTCCGGTACGGGCGGGACTGGCGCAGTGACCGGCGCAGTCGGCTCATCCCAGGGCAGGGGGGCCGCCTCCGTCACCGGCGGCTCGTCGGGCGGTGGTGGAAGCTCTTCGTCTGCGGGCGCGGGGGACTCTGGAATATCCGGGACAGCGGCCTTCGGCTCTGCAGCGGGCGCGGGAGCAGGCTCCTTTTCCACTGCCGATGCGGCCACAGGTTCCACGGGTGCAGCAGGTGTACTCATGAAAGGCTGCGGCGCAGGCTGGATCGGTGCCGCAACAAAGGGCCGGACGACCGGTGCGGCAGGAGCAGCAGCCTGCACAGGCATTGCCGCCACGGGGACAGCTGCGGCCTGCGGCGGCTCCGAGAGGGTGAAGAGGGCCAGTTCCAGCTCGATGCGCTGGTCACTGCCCCGGGTCATATGCTCAAGGGCGCTGCCCAGCGTACGGATGGCCCGGATGGCCTCCCGCTGGCCCAGCTGAGGGCCTTTTTCGAGGTACTGCTGTTCCTCTTCGGGGGAAACACCGGACAGCAGGCTCTGCCCGCCGGGCAGAGCCGCCAGCATCAGGGCGCGGTAGTGGGCGATGAGCTCTTCCGTCAGACGCTTCACATCCACCGACTGCTGCCGCAGTGCGGCCAGCTGCGCCAGCGCCGCTGCGCCGTCCTGCGCTTCCAGAGCATCCGAAATATGGAACAGGTAGCTCCGGTCGGTGACGCCCGCCATCCGGCGGACAACATCGGCATCGATTTTTGCGGTCACGCCGGCGCAGGTGTCGAGGATCGAGAGGGCGTCGCGCATGGCACCGTCAGCCAGACGGGAAATCAGCTCTGCACCACCGGTCGTCAACTCTAAGCCCTCCTGACCGGCGATATACTCGACCCGCTGGGCGATGTCTTCCGGCCCGATGCGGGTGAAATCGTACCGCTGGCAGCGGGAGAGGATGGTGGCGGGGACTTTCTGGATCTCGGTCGTGGCGAGGATGAAGATGACATGGGCGGGCGGCTCTTCCAGCGTTTTCAGCAGGGCGTTGAAGGCCGCTGTGGACAGCATGTGTACCTCGTCGATGATGTATACCTTATAATGACAGGCACTGGGTGTGTAGGCTGTCTCGTCCCGCAGGTCGCGGATGTCGTCCACACCGTTGTTGGACGCGGCGTCCATCTCCACCACGTCGAGGATGCTGCCGTTGTCGATGCCCCTGCAGATCTCGCACTCGCCGCAGGGGTCGCCGTTATGGGGGTGGAGGCAGTTGACCGCCTTGGCGAAGATCTTCGCGCAGGTGGTCTTGCCTGTGCCGCGCACGCCGGTGAACAGGTAGGCGTGGCCTACGCGGCCCGACGCCACCTGATTGCGCAGCGCCGTGACGATGCCGCGCTGTGCGACGACATCCTCAAACCGCTGGGGTCTCCATTTGCGGTATAATGCGCGATACATCGGTGCTTCCCTCCCGTCAGTAATAAAAAATCGGACAGCGCTGACGGGGTTTGACCCCCGCCTTGCGTAACTCGGCATACGGATGCAGGCTGACTGAAACGCACGGGGCGCGCCGCTTAAGGCTGCTTGGTTCCCCACCTGACCTGGTTCACTGCGGCTCCATCGTACAGGACCCGCATCCGTATGCCGAACCACGCAGCAGGCGCTGTCCGACAAGGCACACGATTCGTGTGCCTTAGTATTGTACCACAGTTCGGTGAGGAATGCAAGAGGAAGCTAAGGCTGCTCCCATCCGGCCCGCAAAAGCTCCAGTGCGTGTGTTTCAAGCCGGGAAACATAACTCCGGCTTATTTGGAGCAGCTTTGCCGTTTCCAGCTGGGTCAGCGGCGGCTGGCCCGCCAGACCGTACCTTAATAATATAAGTTTCCGCTCCCGGGCGGGCAGCCCCTCGATGAGGCGGCGCAGGCGCTGGGCGTCGTCCTGCTTTTCACAGCTGTCCTCCATGCAGAAGCCGTCCTGCAGCACATCGGCAAGGGTAAGGGCAGAGTCTTCCTTTCCGGCATCAAGAGTCTCCTGGAGCGAGAGGGTGGGGGCGTTCTTCCGCTCCCGCCGGAAGTGCATCCGGAGCTCGTTTTCGATGCACCGGCTGGCATAAGTGGAGAAGCGCGCCCGGCGGGTGGAGTCGAAGGTGTCCACGGCTTTCATCAGGCCAATGGTGCCGATGGAAATCAAATCGTCCTGCTCAGAGGGGAGAGCATAGTATTTCTTTGCGATGTGCGCCACTAAGCGCAGATTGTGGCGGATGAGCTTTTCCCGGGCGGATGAATCGCCGGCCCGCAGGGCGGCGAAAGTCCGGATCTCCTCCTGTGGGCTGAGCGGGCGGGGGAAACTGCCCGCTTCCAGATGGAGAGCAAGCACGAGGAATTTGGATGCAAAAAATTGCAGCAGGGTCAACAGCATACGGAACACCTCCAAAACCGTTCTCCCATACAATATGAACGGGGAAACAGGGTTCAGAATCGTTTTCTGCTTGTAGAAAAAGGTAGTCTGTGGCAGGATGAGTATATGACAGGGGAGCAGTGCTGCCCAAAGGCTCTCCGGGGGCTTTTTGCGTTTCGGCATCTTTTCGGCAGGGAAAAGCCCTCGTCCTCAAAGACAACGGCATGTTCCGCAGCGGCATCGCCGTAGTGAGTGCGGATATATTCGCGGCAGAGGTCGATCTGATTTCCGATACTTTCGCCCTTGCCGGTATAGCGGGATTTGCGGGAATAGATGGCAATGGTGTCGGCAGTTTTGGCCATGAGATACTCCTTTCCTGTTGTCCGGTGGCCGTAGATGCGGCTATTGTAGCATGGCAGGCCATCTTTTTAAAGAAAAATAACGATAGTCATACATATTTCATCATACTACGAACGGAGGTGTCAAGGATGTGACAAGGCAGAACAAGCGAGGAAGTCAGGATGTTTGACTATTTCTATGGGCAGTCGGGCGAGATGTAGACCATGTCCGCTTTGTGCTGAAGCGTCTTGCGGAAAGTACCGCACCGGTACGGAATATGAAGCAGTATCTGCTGGCTGCACTCTATAATGCACCCACGACCATGCAATTTAACCATGATGAGCGGATGCTGATGATGCTCTACAATACCGGCACCCGGCAGGGGCTGGTGCGGGAGCTGCGGCTGATGCAGTGCTACCTGATGCCGGATGAAACTGCTTTGCGGGAACTGTCAGAGCAGGTCATTGAAAAGCTGAAACGGCTGACGGATGCCGAGTTTGCAGGACTGGAATTTTCAATGAACTGATTTTTGCCGCCTGCGGGCGGCGTACATAAGAGCTTTCGCATCCTGCAAAGGTATGATATACTGAAGCTGACAGCTTTCAAGTCGCAGATAAAAGATAAGAGGTGCTTTTTATGGCAGGTTTGAAGGGAAAGACCGGTATCGTGACCGGCGGCAGCAGCGGGATCGGTTTCCAGATCGCAAATGTGCTGGCTCAGGCCGGCGCGACAGTTTATGTCATCAGCCGCACCGGCAAGCCCAAAGAGGGTGTAGGCGAAAGTGCACCGGGCGTTGTCCATCTGCAGGGGGACATCGGCAATGCAGAAGCTATGAAAACACTGGTGGCGGAGCTGGCCGCAAAGCATAACGGCTGTCTGGATTTTCTGGTAAACAACGCAGGCGTCAGCTATAAATGCCGGGCCGAGGACTTTCCCATGGAGCAGTTTGACAATATCATGAATGTGAATGTCAAATATCTGTTCCAGATGAGTGTGATTTGCTACCCCTATCTGAAGAAAAGTGCGGACAAGGGTCGCATCATCAACATCACCAGCATGAGCGCCCATCTGGGCTTCAGCGAGGTGGTGCCGTACTGTGCCAGCAAGGGCGCTGTGCTGGCGATGACCCGCGCTCTGGCCGTGGAGTGGGCGCAGGACAACATCACCGTCAACAGCATTGCGCCGGGGTGGTTCCGCAGCAAAATGAACGAGCAGGTAGTGGACGCAGCCCGGGAGCAGAAAATTCTGAACCGGATGCCGCTGCACGCCTACGGTGACACCCGCGACTTGGGTAAGATGGCCGAGTTCCTGGTGGGCGATGGCGCGGCTTACATCACCGGACAGGATTTTGCCGTGGATGGCGGCGCACTGGCGTTCGGTTATTGAGAGGAGCTTCTCTGCAATTTTTCGGCAGCTTCGCTCGTGTTCCAGATAAAGGAACCGAATTTCGTTGGCATAACGGAGGAACCATTATGGCAATCTTTGAAAAGACCATCCGAAACAAGAATTTTGACAAACTGCTTCGGAAGCTGGAAAATGAAATCCCGGACAGCAGTTGGTCGGCAGATTTAGAGGCAGGCAGTGATTTCAAAGAGGGCGATGCCCGGTGCAGTGTCCGTGTGTTTGAACGGTACAGCATGATGGGCGGCAACCGCCTGAGTCTGACACTGACCATGTTCCAGAATGGAGATAGCCCGATTCGGCTGTCTGCAATTACAGCGGGCGGCAGTCAAGCGGTGTTCTTCAAGGTGAACACCCTCGGAGAAGAATCTTTTCTGGACGATGTAAAGGACCTGCTGGAAGAAATTTTGGAGGAATAAGATGTTTTACGCTGGAATTGATCTGCTGTTCAGCATTCTGTTTCCCATCCTGTTCCTTGTGGTTTTGGGTATGATCCTATACACCATCATCGGAAATATCAGCACATGGAATAAAAACAACCATTCGCCGCGGCTGACCGTTCCGGCAACGGTGGTGGCAAAGCGCACGGAAGTTTCTCGCCACCATACGGACAATACGATGATGCATACGTTCACGACCTATTATGTGACCTTTCAGGTAGAGAGCGGCGACCGCATGGAGCTTACCGTAAGTGGTTCGGACTACGGAATGCTTGTGGAGGGCGACATTGGAAAGCTGAGTTTTCAGGGCACCCGCTATCTTGGGTTCGAGCGGAACTGAACATCCCTGTTTAATTTGATAAATCGGGATTTGCGGAGGTGATGGTATATGGCAAAACATGAGTTTGGAATTATGATGAATACTCCTCGGCAGAGCGAGCGATATGACGAATATGAACCGTGGAAATACGAATGCATTTCTGTTGATGATAAAGATTTAGAAGGTGTTGTTGAAAGACTTTCATCCATTGACTTTTATTGGCATACACTTTCTGTTAAAGGCAAAGGGCTTGCATATTGTGGTGTTACACTTGTTCCGCCCTGTTCATTAAAGGCGTTTATTGATAGCATTGCTGATATTCCTGAATTGTGCGAATTAAAGAAACTGTTAAAAAAGGCATTGGACAAAAATAAATGGGTTATTCATTACGGAATTTGATTGAGTAACAACTTCCAGTTTATCAAATAAGTAAATCATTCCATACCTCTGCGGGCAGCGATGAAACGGCTGCCCGCTCTTTTTGTACCCTGAAACTGAAAGGAGGCTTCAAATACCAAACAAAACCGAAGAATATCTTGCACTTGCCTGCAAAACGGCAGACAGCTTTTCGCGACAGTGGGAGCACTGGGCAGCATTTCTGATCACAGCGGCACGGCTGTATAAATACAGTTACCCGGATCAGCTGATGATCTATGCCCAAAGACCGGATGCTACGGCCTGTGCCGAGTATGATGTATGGAACAATAAAATGAACCGTTACGTCCGGCGTGGTTCCAAGGGCATTGCGCTGCTGGATGAATCCGGCGGATACCCGCGCCTGCACTATGTCTTTGATGTGTCTGATACGGCACCGCGGCGAAACGCCCTGTACCCGGACCTGTGGCAGATCAATGAATCCCTGAAAGAGCCGGTCAGGTCTATGTTGGCAGAAAACTATGGCGTTCACAGCGAAAGTTTTGGCCAGCAGTTGGCGGATGTGGCCGGAAAACTGGTGCAGTCCTACTGGGACAACAACAGCAGTGACATCCTCGGCATCGTTGACGGCTCGTATTTTCTGCCGAACCTGACCTTGAATCAGCCCCGGAAGCAGCTGAACCGGTACGGAAGGATGCGCCGGAACTATCTGATGGAGCAGCACCCGGTGGTGTACAGCACGATGCTGCTGAACGGGAGCCTGTACCGCAAGTCGGGGTACAGTAAAAAGTTTTTGGAAGCTCACCGGGAGGAGATCACCCTGCACAAGGCGGCGAAGGCTGCCTTTGACGAGGCAGGATTGCAAAAGCTGCCGAAGGTCAAGGAGTTGGATGCGGAGTTTGCAGAACTGCTGACCAAGAAGAAAGCCGCTTACCCGGTCTACCGCAAGGCACGGAACGAGATGCAAGAACTGGTTCGTGCGCAGAAAAACGTAGAACGCTTTTTTGCAGAGGAAAAGGACACCACCGAGAAAACCCAGACCCGATAAACGAATACCGCCGAGGAGCTTTCCCAGTTGGGAGGCATCCTCGGCGGATTTTTGTTTATGCAGCAGGTTTAAGATGTTGGATTTATTCTGTTAAAACTCAGTCCTACTCTCTGCCGGTCACGGCATCCAAGTCAACGCCCTGCTTTTGCTGCCCGGTATTTTCCGGCGGAGAACGGCAAAGTTTTTTACTTGAAACGGTGCGCGGATACGATATAATAAGGATGGATAGAAAAATAACATTCGAGCAGCTCTAAGGTTCTGCTGCCCGGAAAGGAGCTTACTGTTATGCGCTATACCATCAGTGAGATGGCATCTCTGCTTGGTGTCACAACCCATACTTTGCGCTACTATGAAAAAATGGGCCTGATCCACCCCGAGGTCAACGAGGATACCGGCTACCGTTATTATACAGTCACTGATACCCGGAGGTTCAACCTGTGCAGGGAACTGCGGGCAGCAGAGCTCTCGCTGGAAGAATGCCGGGAGCTGATCGGCGCACCCACGGTGGAGCAGAGCGACGCCATGTTCAACCATCAGATCGCCCAGCTGCGGCGCAGGCAGGTGCTGGACGAACTGGCCATCCGTTTTTTGGAACACAAGCGGGAGCAGTACCGCACACTGGAACAGAATGCCGGGCGCATCTGGGTGCAGAATTTCCCGGAAATGTGGCGACTGACCTTCTCACAGGAAGAAGCAGCAGACCGGGATAAAGAATTGCAGCAGGAAAAGGCTGAATGGCTGGAATGTATGCCTGCGACCCGCTGGGTGAGCCGCCTGCCCCGGCGGGTGATGGAGCAGTTTCGGGTGGGACGCAACGAGTACGACTACGGCCTTATGATTGAGGCCGATGCCGCCCGCAGGCTGGGGCTGAAGCGCACAAAGCATGTGGAGGTGGTGTGCGGCGGAGACTATCTGACTACCATTTGGAAAAAGGATTATCGCGGGTCCTTTGGGTGGGACTCGCTGGACGACCTGCATGCGGAGATCGTGCAGCGCGGGTTCCGTGCGGTGGGCGAGACCTTCAGCAGCATCGCTGCTAGCCGGGAGCATCCTGATGGGAGCATCGTGAATTACCACCTGACGCGGACAAAAATATATACATAAAATTGCAATATCACGAGAATTTGTTATATCAGACAAATTTTTGTGATATTTTTGTCAAAATAGCCCTTGACCTTCGCGCTGCTCTAACGTGTAAACTTTGTTTAGCAAGTAACAAAGTCGGACTTCCGGCTTTGCTGCTCTGACAGAGTACACGATTGAGAAGAAAGAGGAGAACACACTATGAGCGAAAAGATCTCTCGCCGCAACTTCCTGCGCACCGCTACGCTGGGCGCAGCAGCTGCCGGTCTGCTGGCAGGCTGCGGTAGCGCTTCCAGCAGCGCCGCCGCAGGCACCTACACTGCAGGCACCTACAGCGCCACCGCTACCGGCATCAACACCGCCACCCCCGTCACCGTGACCATGACATTCAGCGCTGACGCCATCACCGATGTGCAGATCGACGTTGCAAACGAGACCAAGGGCTACGGTGCCGACATCGCCGATGAGATGGTCAAGAAGATCCTGGACGCACAGTCCAGCGAGGTGGACGGCCACTCCGGCGCAACCATCACCTCCGACGCCATCCGGAAGGCTGCCGAGAGCTGCATCAATCAGGCCAAGGGCGTGGCCGTTGCCCCCACCGAGGCCAACAAGGCCGAGACCGTTGTCCCCGACGGCCTGAGCGTGGAGGAAGTGGAGTCCTCTGTGTGCGAGCTGGGCGACATCACCCCCGACGAGACCAAGGACTTTGACGTGGTCGTCGTGGGTGCCGGTGCTGCCGGTGTGCCCGCCGCAGGCTGGGCTGCCGAGCTGGGCGGCCATGTGGCTCTGCTGCAGAAGCAGAGCATCGTGGTCAGCCAGGGCAACTGCGGTTCCGCCATCATCAAGTCCAAGTCCACCGACGCGGGCAAGAAGATGTGGGTGCACATGACCAACGGCCTGTGCGACTGGCGCGCTGATACCAGCCTGCTGAACGCCTACGTCGAGAACTCCGAAGAGGCCCTGATGTGGTACCTGAACCGCGCCGGCCTGACCGACCAGACCGAGTACGGCGACGGCAGCCTCGTGGACAGCAACAAGAACCCCTCCGACCTGCTGCACAACGACGAGAAGGAAATCTTCGCCTACATGTGCACCAGCCAGGATCTGACCGGCGTGTGGAAGGACCGCATGGACACCTACGACTTCGGCGATGAGCACTGCTACTTCTTTGCTCCGTGGATCGGCCCCAAGCCCAAGAACGTGGGCGACGTGCTGGCCACTGTGCTGGAGAACGTGCAGGCCAAGAACTCCAATCTGGAGGCCTTCTTCAACACCCCCGCCGTCAAGCTGGTGCATGAGAACGGCAAGGTGACCGGCGTCATCGCAAAGGACGAAAACGGCAAGTACATCCAGTTCAACGCTTCCAAGGGCGTCATTCTGGCCACCGGCGACTACATGAACAACGAGGCCATGGTCAAGCGCTGGTGCCCCGATGTGGACGGCTTCGACAAGAAGCAGTACCAGAAGACCGGCGACGGCCACATTATGGCCATCGATGCAGGTGCAAAGATGGAAAATCTGGGCCACACCAAGATGATGCACGACTTCGACTCCGGCCTGATGTACGAGGAACCGTTCCTGTACGTCAACATGGAGGGCAAGCGCTTCTGCAACGAGGACACCGGCTTTGTCTACATGGGCAACATCACCAAGTATGTGCCCAAGTTCAACGGCAACAACGTGGATGCAAACCATCCGGACGGTTCTCTGGGCTGGTACTGCCAGATCTACGATAACGACTACATGAGCTACGCCAACGGCCCCATCCCCGAGCAGGTGATGACCAAGTACATCCCCGGTGCCGTGGAGAACCCGCAGGGCGTGTTCACCAACCTCATCGATACCTACAAGGCCGACACCATCGAAGAGCTGGCCGGTCTGCTGGGCGTGCCTGCAGACGAGCTGCAGAAGACCATCGACCGCTACAACGAGCTGTGCGACAAGGGCACTGACGTGGACTTCGGTAAGAAGAGCGCTTACATGCACAAGATCGTCACCGCTCCCTTCTGGGGCATCCGCAAGCACATCCGCGTGTCCTCCATCGACAGCGGCGTGAACACCAACGCCAACGGTCAGGCTCTGGATGCTGACGGCAACGTCATCGACGGTCTGTACTGCGTCGGCAACGTGGGCGGCGTGTTCTACGGCGGCGCGGACTATCCGTTCCACCAGACCGGTCTGTCTCTGGGTCGTTGCTACACCTTTGGTATGCTGGCTGCAAAGCATGCTATGGGCCAGCTGTAATTAAGAAAAAGCTGATTTTGGGGCTGTTGCAAAATAGCATCCCTTTATCGCAAAGCCGATCAATCTGAATATTTTTGTACCGCCCCCCGAAAATATTGTTGATGCGGATAGAAAGCTGTACAGAAGGACGTTCTCAGACCGCAGCATACCCGATAAGCGAATACCGTCGAGGACTCTTCCCATTGTGAAGGTGTCCTCGGCGGCTTTTTTGTATATAGGGCAGCAATTCTTGACCGTTTTTTGTGAAGGTGATAAGTTGCGAGATGGAGCACAGCTTTCTCCGCAATGATCCCGATTGAAAACAACTGCACATAGAAAGCAAAAAAGGAATATTCTTACTTGTCAATTTGCTGTAGAAAATCACCTGAGTTTGGGCAAAATTGATAAAGTGAAAAAGAAACCCGTTCCCATCTTGACATTCCGCAAAGAATATGGTATTGTAAACAAGCATAGAATAAATTTCCATTTGAGTGCTTAATTTGTTCGTGCCTTACAAAAAAGAAAATTGTACGTGAGCAGCGTCGTTGGATTGTTACCGTTTGGCGGGCTAGACCAACTCTGCATAGCACAAGCCGAAAGCGTGTTTCAGCCTCCGGTATGTTTGCTGTGTCAAGAGTGGTCTTTTTTTATTGCCTTTTTCAACCTGAGGAGGAGAAACAATGCAATATACCGTCAAAAAACCGATCAACAACAACATTCTGCGCGTGGTGGATCCCACGGGCTGTGAGCTGATCGTCACCGGGCGCGGTCTGGGCTTTGGCGTTAAGCCGGGCTATAAAATCGAGGCTGAAACCGTGGAGCGCAGCTACCGCATGACCAGCCCTGCCGTGCAGCAGAAGTTGGTGGAACTTCTGGAACAGATCCCGTATGAGCATCTGCTGCTCACCGATGAGCTGGTGGCAATGATCCGCAGCCGGGTGAACTACCCGCTGAACGAAAGCCTGCTCATCACGCTGGCCGACCACATCAGCTTTGCCATTCAGCGCAGCGAGCAGGGGATTCGCTTTTCCAACCCGCTGATGGCTCCCATTCGGGAATTCTACCCGGAAGAGTATCGCCTTGGCATGGAGTGCCTTGCCGCCATCCGCCAGCGCTGCCATGCAGACCTTTCGGACGACGAGGGCGGCTTCATTGCGCTGCACATCGTTAACGCAGAGCTCAACACCACCATGAGCGTGGTGAACGATGTCACCCGCTTTGTGGATGGCTGCGTGCAGGTGGTGGAATACTTTTACAACTGCCATTTTGACCGGGATGCACTGGATTTCAGCCGCTTTACCGTGCATTTGCGCTTTTTTGCACAGCGCGTATTTCAAGGAAAACAGGAGCAGGAAAACGATACCCACGACGAAGTGTTCCGCGCCCTGATCGCCCGTAATTGCAGCGAACACTACAAATGCGCCTGCTGCATTGCGGAGTATGTCCGCAACACCTGGCACAAGGAGCTTTCGGACGAGGAACTGGTGTTCCTTACGATCCATCTGAAACGGATTCGGATGGGGAAGTAAGCTTTCTTGCTCCACCTTTGATTCTCCACAGGTCTTTCCTGTGTGGATATATATGCTGGATACGAACTTGAGTAAAGGAGAACTGAAGATGAAAGACAAGATCTTTGGCGTGCTGCAGCGCGTGGGACGCAGCTTTATGCTGCCCATTGCACTGCTGCCTGTGGCGGGCCTGCTGCTGGGTATCGGCAGCTCGTTCACCAACGAAACCATGCTGGCGGCCTATGGCCTGAACAGCGTCATCCACCCCGGTACCCTGATCTACACCATTCTGGACGTGATGAGCCAGACCGGCAGCGCCGTGTTCAACAATCTGGCGCTGCTGTTCGCCATGGGCGTGGCCATCGGCATGGCCCGCAAGGAAAAAGAGGTGGCCGCCCTGTCCGGTGCAGTGGCCTATATCATTATGAATACAGCCATTCAAGCCATGATCAATGCGGCAGGCGGCGTAGAAGCGATGCCTGCCAACTCCACCACCACCATGCTGGGCATCACGACCCTGCAAATGGGTGTGTTCGGCGGCATCGTGGTTGGTCTGGGCGTGGCGGCGCTGCACAACAAGTTCTATAAGATCGAGCTGCCGCAGGTGCTGGCCTTCTTTGGCGGCACACGCTTTGTGCCCATCATCAGCTCCATCGTGTATCTGGTGGTCGGCATTGCCATGTTCTATATCTGGCCGGTGGTGCAGAGCGGTATTGCCGCGCTGGGCGCACTGGTGCTGGCTTCCGGCTACGCAGGCACCTTTATTTACGGCCTGCTGGAGCGTGCGCTGATCCCCTTTGGACTGCATCATGTGTTCTATATGCCGTTCTGGCAGACCGCTGTGGGCGGCACTGCCATCATCGATGGCGTCACCGTGACCGGCGCACAGAACATCTTCTTTGCCGAGCTGGCTTCCAAGACCACCACGGTGTTCTCGGTCAGCGCTACCCGTTTCATGGCCGGTAAGTTCCCCTTTATGATGTTCGGTCTGCCCGGCGCGGCGCTGGCGATGTACCAGTGCGCCAAGCCGGAAAAGAAAAAGGTGGCAGGCGGCCTGCTGCTGTCTGCCGCCTTGACGGCTTTCCTCACCGGTATCACCGAGCCGCTGGAATTTACCTTTATCTTTGTGGCACTGCCCATGTACGCGGTGCACTGCGTGCTGGCCGGTCTGTCCTTCATGCTGATGCACATCCTGAATGTGGGCGTGGGCATGACCTTCTCTGGCGGTCTCATCGACCTGGTGCTGTTCGGTGTGATGCAGGGCAACGCCAAGACCCACTGGGTGTGGGTGGTCGTGGTCGGTGCGGTGTACTTTGTACTGTACTATATCATTTTCCGCTTTATGATCTCCAAGTTTGACTACAAGACCCCGGGTCGCGATGATGCCGAGGAAGTCAAGCTGTACACCCGTGCGGACGTGAACGCCCGCAGCGCCGCTTCCGGCAGCACCGCCCCCGCAGGGGATGACCCGGTCAGCGCCCTGATCGTAGAAGGTCTGGGCGGTGCCGCTAATCTGTCCGACGTGGACTGCTGTGCAACCCGCCTGCGCTGCACCGTCAAGGACGCGGCGCTGGTCCGGCAGGATGTGCTCAAGGCCTCCGGTGCCTCCGGCGTGATCTGCAAGGGCAACGGCGTGCAGGTGGTGTACGGCCCCAAGGTGGCCGTCATCAAGGCAAAGCTGGAAGATTATCTGGAAAATGCACCTAAGACCCCGGCGGCGACCGCAACACCCGCCCCGGCAACGGTTCCCGCAGCCCCGGCAGCAGCCGCAAAGGATACCGTGCTGTCTGCCTGCCTGAACGGCACTGTAGTGCCGCTGGCCGATGTGAAGGATGAAGCCTTTGCCAGCGGTGCACTGGGAGACGGCATTGCCATTGAGCCCACCGATGGTGAACTGGTGGCACCTGCTGACGGTGAGATCTCCTCCACCTTTGAGACCCACCATGCCGTGGGCATGACCACGGCTGACGGTGCCGAACTGCTGATGCACATCGGCATCGATACGGTCAAGCTGGGTGGCAAGCACTTTACCTACCTCGTCAACGAGGGTGACAAGGTGAAGAAAGGTCAGCCGCTGATCCGCTTTGAACTGGAAGCCATTAAGGCCGAAGGCTATCCCGTGACCACGCCGCTCATTGTCTGCAATACGGATGACTATGCCGCTGTTGCGGCTAAAGCCAGTGGCATCGTAAAGCAGGGCGATGCGCTGCTGGAACTGAAGCACTAAGCGTTTCTCCCAAACTGTAAGGCAGGGTTGTTATAAGAGGGGGGCTGTTGCAAAATAGCCCCAACGAAAAAATGAGATAGACTTCCCCGAAAGGGGACGCCTATCTCATTTTTTGTTGTAAGCTGAAACTGCAATGAACCAACTACAACATGAACAGTATCGCAAAGTTAATCAATCGGAATATCCTTGTTCCGACCATCCGAAAATATCTTTGATGCGGACAGAAAACTGTGCGGAAGGACGCTCGCAGACAGCAGAACACCCGCTAAACGAATACCTCCGAGGACTCTTCCCATTTGGGAGTTGTCCTCGGAGGCTTTTTTAGTTTATATAGCAGCGGTCCTGTTTTATAAGCCAATCTTCACACAGCCGCTGGGCTTCGTCCTTTGTACAGCAGGTGCAGTTGAAAAGTTTGCCACGGAAAGAGCAGTAAGTGTAGCGTACCTTCGGGACTCCATTGGCATCTCGAAAATCAACGCAGCGTTCCTCACCGGGCAGCAGATAGATCGTATCCACGTTCAGCAGCTCCTTTTAAAATGCTTTGAAAGGATGTTTATTGGACATCACTTTTTGTAAGATGCCTTCAGAAGAAGCGACAACAGACTTCTGAGGAGGACAAAACAATGTCAAACGGTGATTATGGTTACTTCGGCAAAGGCGATACGGGCTATGCCCAGTACATGACGGCGTTCAACCGCAACTTCGGCGGTTCGTCCGGCGGCGGCGGTGGTGGTGGCGGAAACCACAACAACAATGGCGGTGGCGGCGGGGACGGCAGCGGATGCGGCTGCCTGATCGCTATTGCAGTGGTCGTGGTGCTGATCCTGATCATCTTGGGTGGTTGAATCAATCCCTGCAGGTGAAACACAGGTTTTCCCTGTGGGGATTTTTTGAATCCGCTTGTAGAAAGCAACGGTCTATGGTAGAATGAAGCCAAAGAAAAACAGGAGGGCTTACACATGGTTTTACTGGTTGTGGATACACAGAAAGGTATCGTGGATGAACGCCTGTATGCGTTTGAAACGTTTGTCAGCAACATCAGGGAATTGATCCGGACTGCCCGCGAACAGGGAATCGAGGTCGTCTATGTCCAGCATGACGATGGGCCCGGTACAGGCTTTTCCATCGGAGACGATGAATTTGAAGTCTATTCCGGGTTTGCGCCGCTGCTGACTGAAAAACGGTTCGTCAAAACCGTATGCAGTGCGTTCAAAAAAGAAAGCGGTCTGCTGGAATATCTGACGGAAAAGGGCGAAAAAGATGTGATGGTCTGCGGCATCATGACCGACTTCTGCATCAATGCAACGGTGGAGGCGGGCTTTGAGCATGGCCTGCACATGATCGTTCCTGCCTATGCAAATTCCACGAAGGACAACGAGTATATGACAGGGGAGCAGAGCTACCACTATTACAATGAATTCCTCTGGCCGGATTGTTATGCCGATTGCGTGCCTATGGAGAAAGCGTTGGAACTGCTCAAAAAGTGAGGAGTTTACAATGATTTCTGAAAAAGTAAAAAATCAGATTCAAGTGGTGCAGGGTGATATTACCAAACTGGACTGTGACGGCATCGTGAATGCGGCCAATCGCAGTCTGCTGGGCGGCGGCGGTGTGGATGGTGCCATCCACCGGGCAGCAGGGCCGGAACTGTTGGCGGAGTGCCGCACGCTGCACGGCTGCCGCACCGGAGAAGCAAAAATCACTAAGGGCTACCGGTTGAAAGCAAAGTATATCATTCATACAGTGGGGCCGATTTATTCCGGCACAGCAGAGGATGCTGCGCAGCTGGCGGACTGCTACCGCAATTCGCTGGACCTTGCCAAAGAGTATGAACTCCACAGCATTGCGTTCCCGGCAATTTCGACCGGCGTGTATGGCTACCCGCTGGAAGATGCCACGGAGATTGCAGTCAAAACAGTGGCACAGTGGCTGGAAGATCACGCGGATTACGCCATGCAGGTGATTTTCTGCTGCTTCGATGCTCGGACGGAGCGGGTGTATCAGGCAAGGCTGTAACCGGAAGAGGTGTGAGAGATGGGCTTTTTTAAAAAGCTGTTTACAGGGATCGGTTTTGCGGCAGGTTTTCTGTTCTTCGGATGTTTGTCAGTGATTGTGTATGCGTCCCGTGGACGGCATAAACCCTGCCATCGGCGCAGCAGCTTTTGGAACACACTGGAGCGCTACCTGATTTTTTCGTGGATCTGTGATGGTGTGCGCAGCAGCCGGAAACGAGCGGAAAAGTCCTATTATCAGCGCACAGGCAGCGATTTCTGGCAGACGCAGACACGGGTTCGACCAAAAAGTGTTAAAAATGCTGTTCCTGCGGTGAAAACACCAAGGCCGGAGACAAAAAGCACGAGCACAGGTGCAACGCGGTCGGTAAAACCAAAGAGAACGGAGCGCCCTTCTGCGGCACAGAAAGCATCGGCAGCACAAAACAGTGCCCCAAACGCGTCGGTGCCGACTATGGCAAGGCATAGCATTTCGGAGGCTGACGCAGAAAAGCACAGCGAATGGTCAAAGCCTAAGCCAGAGCCCAAGCAGGAGCATGCTGCGCAACAGTCAGAAGCCAAAGAAGTACATCAAAAGTCCGCACAGCAATTGGAAGCAAAACGGCAGCAGAAACTGGAAACTCTGCGCACTGCGATGCAGAAACAAATTTGCGCCATCCATGCAGATATAGAACTCTCGGCCAACGGTCAGAATGACAGTGGGGCGGTGGAGCAGAAACTGCATGTCCTGTTGTACAAGTCCACGCTGCCAGAAAATGACCTGAATCGGGCACTGGACGAGCTTCGGACAGAGCGCAGGCGGCAAAAGGCAGAGTATCAGGGCGCACCGTTCGCAGACGTGTTTTTGGTCAGTCTGATTTTGTCCGATGAGGACAGTGAGCGGGCCTGCATCGTGGATGTGGGGGATACCGGCATGAGCTATGTCATTCCGTGGGGCAGCATCCCGAAAGACCTGCAGGAATCGCTGCACCGCTACGTATCGGAAGCGGAAGGAAAACTCTGCGGCTACTGCAAGGAAGAACTCTGCAACAGTGAAAGCGGCAGGATGGTCGTGGAACTGTATCTTGGTAAACAGGATGGGCATGGCTCCCGAATCCTGTACTGAAAATGGAGTAAAGATTGAAATACAGAGAAATCGCAGACGGCATTTTTGTTGACCGTCCCAACCGCTTTATTGCCCATGTGGAAGTGAATGGAGCAGTGGAAACCGTCCATGTCAAGAACACCGGGCGGTGCAGAGAACTGCTGCTGCCCGGTACTGCGGTGCGGCTGGAAGTGTCAGACAACCCGAAACGCAAAACGAAATACGACCTTGTGGCGGTACACAAGCAAGGTCTTGGCTGGGTCAATATGGACAGTCAGGCACCCAATAAGGTGGTAGGGGAGTGGCTTGCAAAACAGGGCTACGACTATATCAAGCCGGAATTCACCTATGGCAAGTCCCGCATCGACTTTTACATGGAAAAGGGCGAGCAAAAGTATCTGATGGAAGTCAAAGGCTGCACACTGGAAGTGGACGGTATCGGCTATTTCCCGGATGCACCCACCGAGCGGGGGGTGAAGCACCTGCACGAGCTGGCACAGGCACAACGGACAGGATATCAATGCGCTGTGGCCTTTGTGATTCAGATGGAAGGCATCACCGAGGTGCGGCCAAATGTCAGCACACAGCCGGAGTTTGGCACGGCACTGGCCGAAGCAAAGGCTGCAGGTGTGCAAGTGCTGTTTTTGCTCTGCCATGTAGGGCGGGATAGTCTGGAAATCGTGGAGCAGAGGGAAGGCTGAAAAATTTTTCAGAAAACCTCTTGACCCTGACGCAGCGTCATAGCGTATACTGTGGCTGTCGCAAGGGAGGACAGCAAGATGATGACAGTGAACGAAGTGAGCAAGCGGACCGGAGTGAGCATCCGGACCCTGCAATATTACGATAAAATCGGTCTGCTACGCGCGGCGGGCCGTACCGAAGCAGGCTATCGGCTGTATGACGATGCCGCGCTGGAACGTTTGCAGCAGATCTTATTGTTCCGGGAACTGGAATTTCCGCTGAAGGATATCCAGAAAATCGTGGAGAACCCGGCTTTTGACCGGCAGAAGGCACTGGAACAACAGATCACACTTCTGACATTGAAAAAGCAGCATCTTGAAGATCTGATCGGCCTTGCGCAGAAAATTCGATCCACAGGAGGAATGGTTATGGACTTTACCGCATTTGATACGCAGAAGATCAAAAAGTATACCAAGCAGGCCAAAAAGGAATGGGGCGAAACGCCGGAATACAAAGAGTTTGAGGAAAAAACTGCCCATAAGACCGAGAAAGAAGTCAAGGACATGAGCAGTCAGCTGATGGACATCGTGGCGGCATTCGGCGGGATGCAGAGCAAAGACCCGGCGGACTCTGAAGTGCAGGCACAGGTGAAGAAGCTGCAGGAGTTTATCACAGAGCACTACTACAACTGTTCCAAGGTGATCCTGAATCAGCTGGGGCAGATGTATGGGGCAGGCGGAGCATTTACGGAAAACATCAATGCTGCTGGCGGTGCCGGTGCCGCAGAATTTGCGCAGAAAGCCATTGAGATTTATTGCAAGTGAGCCCAAAAACGCTTTGCGTGATTCAATCACAGAAATCATAAATAGGAAATGTTATCATATAGATACAAGAAACACACCGATAACATTCCAATGGAGGATTTCGATATGAAGGCAAAGTTTTACATCTGCAATCACTGCGGCAACCTCGTCACTACCATCCATAACGCAGGCGTTCCGCTGGTCTGCTGCGGGGAGAAGATGAAAGAGCTGGTTCCCAATACGGTGGAAGCCAGCGGCGAGAAGCATCTGCCGGTGGCAGAGCTTTCCGGCAGTTGTCTCACGGTCACAGTGGGCGCGGTGGAGCACCCCATGGCGGATGTTCACTATATTCAGTGGATTTTTGTGGAGACTGAGAACGGCGGGCAGATCCGCTATCTGAATCCGGGGCAGGCTCCCAACGCGGTGTTTGAACTGGGAAGTGAAAAGCCGGTGGCCGTTTACGCATACTGCAATCTGCATGGGCTCTGGATGACGAAACTCTGATACAATCAATGCAAACGGGGAGTGATTTGATGTCGCTCCCTGTTTTTTGATGAGAACTTTATGCGGTTCTTTTGGTTCGGAACTGTGTGCAAATAGGGTGCATTTTCAAGCTGAAAACAGGCCGGGACTCGGAAAAGGGGTCTCGGCCTGTTTGTGTTTCCGACGCAAAGGAAAGGATTGAACAATGCGATTTGATGCAAAAGAATTCGGCGGACGTATCCGCGATTTGCGGAAAAAGCAGAATCCTCTTTTTCAATGCCCAAAAGCGTGGTAGAATAGGGAAAAGATTCAGTATCTGAAAAACGGAGCGCGCAACAATGAAGATTCTGGTCAGCGCCTGCCTGCTGGGCGAAAACTGCAAATACAGCGGCGGAAACAATTACAATCAGGCGGTCTGTGATTTTGCGCGGGGGCATCAGGTGGTTCCGGTCTGCCCGGAGGTGCTGGGCGGCCTGCCCACACCGCGGTGCCCGGCGGAAATCGTGCAGGGCGTTGTCACGAACAAAGAGGGCATCAATGTGGACCGGGAGTTCCGAGCGGGCGCAGCCAAGGCCCTTGCTATCGAAAAAGAAAATGGGGTGGAGCTTGCCATCCTGCAATCCCGCAGCCCCAGCTGCGGCGTGAAGGAAATCTACGACGGAACGTTTTCCGGGACAAAGATTCCCGGACAGGGCGTTTTTGCGAAAATGCTGATGGACGAAGGTGTCCGTGTTCTGGATGCCGGGGAATTGCCTAAAATTATCTTGAAAAATGAGGACGGAAAATGTCAATCAGACTGATTTGCAGCGATATTGACGGTACGCTGCTGTAATACGGCAGGAAAGAGCTGGAAGACGAGATCTTTAAGCGGATACGGGAGCTGCATCGGCGCGGTATTTTGTTCTGCCCGGCATCCGGCCGGCAGTATACCAGCCTGCGCAAGCTCTTTGCACCGGTGGCGGACTGCTGTGTGTTTCTCTGCGAAAACGGCGGCGTGATTTATAAGGACGAACAGTGCATCGCCAAGAACCCGATGCCCCGTGCACTGGCCGAAGAAATCGCCAACGACCTGTGGACCCGCAGCGACGGGCAGGGCGAAGTGATGCTTTCCGGCCAGAACACCGCCTACCTGATGGAGCGGGGTCTGGGAATGCTCAAGCGTATCCAGTTCATCGGGAACAATTATCAAATCATCCATGACCCTTCCGAGGTGCCGGAGGAGATCACAAAAGTATCGGTGTATCTGCACGAAGGCGTAGAATCTTACACGGAACGGTTTGTCCCACGATGGAAAGAGGCGAACTGCGCTGTGGCAGGGCCGTACTGGATCGACACCACCTTTGCCAACAAGGGCATCGGTGTGAGCAGCATCTGCAAGACTCTGGACATCGCCCTTGCCGATGTGATGGCTTTTGGCGACAATTATAACGATGTGTCGATGCTGGACATTGTGGGTTTGCCCTACATTATGGATGGTGCCGCCGCACCGCTGCGGGAAAAGTACCCGAACCATACACCCCGCCCAGAGGATGTGCTGCGGGAGTTCTTGAAGCAGAACTGAATTTTGCACGCATGTGTGCAAAATTCAAAATGATACGATATAAAGAAATATTTTTGTATGACGAAAGTGCTTTTTATCTGCCACGGCAATATCTGCCGCAGCCCCATGGCAGAATTTGTGATGAAGGATCTGGTGGAAAAGGCCGGGCTTTCCGGGCGGTTTGAGATCGCCTCGGCGGCCACCAGCACCGAGGAGATCGGCAACCCGGTCTATCCGCCCGCCCGGCGGAAGCTGGCCGAGCACGGCATCTCCTGCGAGGGTAAAACCGCCCGGCAGATGACCCGGCGGGATTACGAAACCTATGATTATCTGATCGCCATGGATCACAACAACCTGCGCAATATGGCGCGCTTTGTGGGCGGCGACCCGGAGCATAAAGTGTCTCTGCTGATGGATCATACCCGCCGCCCCGGCGATGTGGCCGACCCATGGTATACCGGGGACTTTGAAGCTACCTGGCAGGATGTGCTGGAAGGCTGCACGGCTCTGCTGGAAGAACTGCGCTGACAGGAGAATTTTATGACAGAGCGTTATTGTGAGGGTGAACGGTTTGCTGACCTGTCGTTCACCGAGGAGACTTTTGAGGACTGCGACTTTACCGACTGTGTATTTGTGGATTGCTCTTTTACCAAGTGCGAACTGGATCATACCACGCTGAACGAGTGCAAATTCGTGCGGTGTGAGATCACAGGTCTGCGCAGTACCCATTCCTCGGTGCAGTCGCTGGATTTTGAGGACTGCCGCCTGAAAGATGCAAAGTTTTCCCTGCCGGAAGCGGTGAATCTGTTGGCAGATTTGAAGATCAAGCTGTCGTAAGAAGGAGAGAAAATGCGTCAACTCATCATTGCCCGAAAAGACCTGCAGATGTCTCCCGGTAAGCTGGCGGCGCAGTGCTGCCATGCTTCGCTGGCATTCCTCACCGACCCCATCGGTATGGGACAGGGCGTGGAACCCATCGAGAAAGACGGAGAAATTACCGGCTATCGGGCAGAAATCATGTTGGAGAAAGCAACCTATGAAGAATGGTTCGATGGCTCTTTTACCAAAACTATCTGCGGGGCAAAGAACCGCAATCAACTGCTGAAAGCAAAGACCATTGCCGAAGAACTGGGCCTTGTGGAAAACAAAGACTTCTTCCTTATCCGGGATGCCTGCCACACCGAGCTGGAGCCGGAAGAATTTGATGAAAACGGAGAAGGCATGACCCTGACCTGCATCGGTTTCCGCCCGCTGCCGGATGAAATTGCACATCAGATCAGCCATAAATTTCATTTGTATTGATTCCTGATTTACGGAATACGAAAGAAAGTCCCGGCCATTCTCCTGTGATTTGCAGGAAAATGGTCGGGATAGAACTCCTTTATTTTATAAGCATTTTCCGCAATCGCTGCAGCCGTTGCAGATCAACTTGCTGCCGCAGGTCTCGCAGTTTGCGCGGAAATGAGGCACATAGAGATCTTCCTGCGGGATGGGGTAGCCCCAGTCGTCCACGAGGTCAAAATGAATGGGCCTGCCCTGAAAATTCATGCCGGATTTATAAGCCATTCGGCTTTGCAGCTGCTTGCTGGGCAGGTGGTAGCGCCTGCCGTCTTTGATGAACACAGTGCCAGTCTCGATAAAGCAGAAGGTCACGTTGGCATCCACGCATTCCTGCCGGAGAGACTTGACCCAATCAAAATTGCAGGGGCGGGCACCATCATAGTTTTCGCCGCCGCAGATGACCTGCTCGATCTGCCCGGCGGAAAGGTACTGCCGGATGCTTACTGGCCCGATGAAGGGCGCGCACATGATGCCCTTGTGCTTGAAGGGCAGGTCAAACAGAATGGGAATGCGCTCATCGGCGCGGCGCTGATTTTCACAGGTGACGTTGAAAAAGATGTTGTCCCAACCGCTGCCCCAGTCCGGCGGCAGGCACTCCCGTACCCGCTGCGGCCGTTTGGTGAGCAGAAAAAACACCACATCGCTGCGCTGGCGCATGATGTCCCACGCCTCAACCCGCCACGGGTCGGCTTCTTCCAAGAAGAAATCCGAGGTCATGCAGACCCGGATCTGCTCACCACTCTGGATTTTGTAGTGTCCGGTGCGGTCTTTCTGGAGCGGGTAGGAAAAGCCGCTTTTCGTTTTGTAGATCTCGGCTCCGTTCTGGTCCCGCATCCGGTCGAGAAAATACATGTAGCAGTTCTGGCAGCCCTCGCTGCACTTGACGCAGCCGTGCCATGGATTCCAGATGTCGTGCAGGAAGCTCACCTTCTTTCTGTACCTATTATTATAATAGCTGCGCGGACAGGAAACAAGAGCACCCCTTGCACCGCCCCGCCGGATGTGATAGGATGAAGAAAACCATGTGAGGGAGGAACCACCATGCCGTTTTTGATGATCCGCAACGACATCACCAAGGTGGCAGCGGATGCCATTGTCAACCCGGCCAACTGGAACCTTTTGCAGGGCAGCGGCACCAGCCGTGCCATCTATCAGGCGGCAGGGGAGCAGGAGCTGACCGCCGCCTGTGAAGCCATCGGCCGCTGCGATTTGGGCAGAGCCGTGTGTACCCCGGCGTTCGGGCTGTCGGCAAAGTACGTTTTCCATGCAGTCTGCCCGGCGTGGCACGGCGGCGGATTCGGTGAAGCAGAACAATTAGCCAGTGCCTACCACTCTGCACTGAAATTAGCCGCAAAGTACCACTGCGAAAGCGTGGCTTTCCCGCTGCTGTCCAGCGGGAACTATGGCTACCCCAAAGAACAGGCCTTCCGCATTGCGGCGGACACCATCACGCAGTACGTCATGGAGCACGACCTGACCGTATATTTGGTGCTCTACGACCGGGACTCGCTGGCCGTGAGCCGGAAGCTGTTCGCCTCGGTGGAGGAGTACATTGACGACCACTATGTAGCACAGAACGATGAAAGCTACGGATTTGGCCGTCGGCGCAGGGAATTGTCAGAGCGGCGGAGGCTTCTGGAAGAAGATGCTGCCCTGCCGATGCTAGGTGCAGTTCCGGCACCCGCCGCGGCACCCAGGACAGCCCGCAGTCTGGAAAGCCTGATGGACAACCTTGGCGAGAGCTTCACCACCCGGCTGCTGCGGCTCATTGACGAGCGGGGGCTGAAAGACTCCACCGTGTACAAGCAGTCCAACATCTCCCGGCAGCATTTCTCCAAAATTCAGTGCAATCGCGACTACAACCCCAAAAAGAAGACCGTGCTGGCCTTTGCGGTGGGGCTGCACCTGTCCGAAGATGAAACCATCGACCTGCTCAAGAGCGCGGGCTATGCCTTTTCGGATGGCTCCAAGCGGGACTGGATCGTGCGGTATTGCCTGGAACACAAAATCTATAACATCAATCAGGTCAATACGCTATTGTTTGAATACGATCAGGAACAGCTAGGTGCGTGATTTGTCGCCTGCCCGTTGACCTTTTGCCCTCCGGTTTGTGGTATCCTTTTGCCAACGAAAGCGATACACCACAAAACGGAGGGCATTGTTGTGAAGAAAAATCTTACCGAGCTTGTTTTCATTCTGGACCGCAGCGGTTCCATGGGCGGGCTGGAACAGGATACCACCGACGGACTGGAAAACGCCAGCAAACGGTTTAGCTATGAGAAGATCCGCCGGATGATCGAGCGGGAAAAAGAGCAGTACGGCTGGGAGTTCCTGTTCCTCGGTGCCAACATGGACGCCGTGAAGGAAGCTGCCCGCTTCGGCATCTCGTCCGACCGGGCTGTGCGGTTTGAGAATGACGCACAGGGCGTGGCGGTCAACTACCACGTTGTCAGCGAGACAGTCTCCCGGATGCGGGAGGCACCCTGCTGCGCGGCCATCGGCGCAGAGTGGAAAGAACAAATAGAAGCTGATTTCCAGAAGCGGCATCATAGATAAGGGAGGAAACAGCCATGTTAGGAGCAATCTTGGGTGACATCGTGGGCAGTCCCTATGAATTTGACCACAACAATTACAAGCACAAGGATTTTCCGCTGCTGAGCGAGAAATCGCACTTCACCGATGATACCGTCATGACCGCTGCGGTGGCAGTGATTTTTCTGGCCCGTACCGGCCACAGCAAGCCGGAAATCAAACAATATGTGGAGCAGACCTTCGGTTATGACCTGAACCGTACCTGCGATGAAATTCGGCCGACCTATCATCATGTGGAGACCTGTCAGGAAACTGTGCCGGAAGCAATCATTGCTTTTCTGGAAAGCGTCAGTTTTGAGGATGCACTTCGCAATGCGGTCTCTTTGGGCGGCGACAGCGACACCCTTGCCTGCATCACCGGCGGCATTGCCGAAGCTTTTTACGGGATGCCGCAGGAACTGCGGGACGAGACTTTGAAACGTCTGCCGGAGGATATCCGGGAAGGATATGAGCTGTTTCGGTGGAACATCGGCCAGAGATAAGACATTCGGAGAACCAAGGAGCAGATACAACACACTCGTGATGTGAAGTATCTGCTCCTTGGTTTTTAATAAGACTCGATGAAGGGCGTCTTGCATCGGCCTGAAAAATCCGATATACTGAACCCAGAGAGTATATCGAATTTTTGGGAAAAGGAGAGAACGGTATGGAACATCTTTATGAAAAGGCACTGGAAAGTGCGGAATATATCAAGACGCACACGAAAAAGCGCCCGAAGATCGCGGTGGTGCTGGGCTCCGGCCTTGGCAAGCTGACCGCGGACTTTACGGACACGGAAGAACTGTCCTACAAGGATATCCCTAACTTCCCGGTATCCACGGTGGCAGGACACAAAGGCGCATTGTTGGCTGGCAAGCTGGGGGACACGGAAGTCTACGCCATGGAAGGCCGCTTCCATTTCTATGAGGGCTACTCCATGAAGGAAGTCTGCTACCCGTTCTATGTGTTCAAGCTGTTGGACGTGGAAAAGGTGGTGTTGACCAACGCCTGCGGCGGCATCAACCGGGAGTTTGCGCCGGGCACCCTGATGCTCATTACCGACTTCATCAACATGATGGGCACGAACCCCCTCATTGGCCCCAACGATGAGCGCTTCGGCCCCCGCTTCCCGGACATGACCGAACCTTACAGTCTGGAACTGCGGAACCTTGCCAAGCAGACTGCCGATGAACTGGGCATTGCCTACAAGGAGGGCGTTTACATGGGCTTTATGGGCCCTTGCTATGAAACGGCGGCTGAAATTCGCGCCTTTGCGGGGATGGGAGCCGATGCCGTGGGCATGAGCACCGTGCCGGAAACCATGGTCTGCAACTACATGGGCATGAAGGTGCTGGCCATCAGCTGCATCACCAACATGGCCACCGGCATCCAGACGGTCAAGCATAGCCACGCCCGCGTGCTGGAGATCGCAAATCAGGCAGGCGATACCCTGTGCCAATGGCTGGGTGCGGTGATTCAGAGAATGGAGTAAAAAAGATGTGCTCTGTGTCAACGAGGTGGAAGCCTGCGCCCTTGCCGGAACCGAGACCTTTGAAGCGGACGCTGTTTTGACCCTGCTGCACGAAAAATACCCGCAGACCCGTCTGCTTCTGACAGCCGGGAGTGCGGGCAGCTACTATCTGGATGCAGAGCGGCGGCTGTTTGTCCCCTGCGAAAAGGTGCAGGCCGTGGATACTACAGCTGCCGGGGACACTTACAGCGGCTATTTTCTGGCGGGCCTTTGCAGCGGCAGTTCAGTAGAGGACGCTATGCGGCTTGCTACCAAAGCAGCCGGAATTGCCGTGCAGCGCAAAGGTGCAGCGGCATCCATCCCGGAAATCAAAGAGTTGAAATGAATGATACAGAAGGCCATGTGGATATTCTGGTCTGCATGGCGGGCACCGGCGGCACGGGTTTTGGCACAGCAAGTTATCTGCGCAGCCGCAACCCGAATCTGCAAGTGGTTCTGGTGCAGCCCCATCCGGACTCCCGCCTGACCCCGGAGCACCCGGATGCGCAGATCATAGATGGCGTTTTGCCGGCGTATGATGTGCCGGAAAGCACACTTTCCGACTATCTGTGGCCAGACTGGAGCGATGCGTGCATCAATGTCCGCACCGAGGAAGCCTACGAAACGGCCCATGAGGTGCTGCGGGCGGAAGGACTGTTTCTGGGCACATCGGCAGCAGCGGCTTTGCACGCAGCGGTGCAGGTGGGCCGCAGACCGGAGAATCAGGGAAAGAACATCGTGGTCATCGTCCCGGACAACGGCATGAAATATCTGTCTACGCCGATGTACCGGCAGAAATGATAAAAACACGATGATACGACTGAATTTTGAAAAGATTGCATAGGATTTTATAAAAGTATTATTCTTTCGTGAATTTTAGCACTCTTCTATTGACACTGCTAATTAACGGTGCTATAACAGTGGCGTGCTCAGGAGGAAGGGCAAAAGGAGAGCCGCTAGGCTCCCCGGAAAGCCCTTCTGAATGGACGCTTCAGATTTTTTGCCCCGACCCGAACGCCGGGATTGGAGGAATGATTTATGCTTATGCCGACTGTTTTCCATGAAAACCTGTTCGATGATTTCTTCGATCCGTTCTGGAATGACGCTGCACTGGAACGTATGATGAACCGTGAGGCTCGTGATACTTTTGGTAAGCGCGGTGCAAACATGATGAAGACCGATGTCAAACAGACGGACAACGGCTACGAAGTAGCGGTTGACCTGCCGGGCTGCAAGAAGGAAGACGTTCAGATGGATCTGAACGACGGCTACCTGACCATTCAGGCAGTGCGCAGCCACAGCAACGACGAAAAGGATAAGAAGGGCCGCTATCTGCGGCGCGAATCCTTCTCCGGCACCTGCGCGCGCAGTTTCTACGTGGGCGATGTGAAGAAGGAAGACATCCACGCAAAGTTCGAGGATGGTGTCCTGCACATCGAGCTGCCTGCTCCTCAGCAGACGAAGGCTTTGCCTGAGAACCCGAATCTGATTGCAATCGAGTAAAACGCCGGTCATGTGCGCCAAGGCACAACGCACATAAAGTGGCCCCGGAGAGCTGTAACAAGCCCTCCGGGGCCATTTTTGTTCCTGGCATCTTTTCCGCAGCGGCAAGGCGTGGTAGAATAAGGGCAGAACCAATCCACAGGTGAGAAAATCGAACTTCAGAGAGAGGAGATGCTTCTATGCAGTCCGATGAACTGAAACGCCGGATCTCGGCAGGCAGAGGAGATGCTCTGGCTGATCTGGTTTTGAAAAATGCCAGAATCATCAATGTGTTTACCGATGAGATCGACACCGCTGATATTGCCATCAGCGGAAATTCGATCGTGGGCGTGGGCACGTATCATGGCCGGAAAGAAGTTGATCTGCACGGCAAATATGTCTGTTCGGGACTGATCGATGGGCATATCCACATCGAAAGCTCCATGCTCTGTGGTCCGGCCTTCGAGCAGGCAGTGCTGCCCCACGGTACCACTGCGGTGGTCACAGACCCGCACGAGATCTCGAACGTTGCGGGGCTGGAAGGCTTGGATTTTATGCTGGAAACGACAAAAAATCTGACCCTTTCGGTTTATTTCATGCTGCCCTCCTGTGTTCCGGCCACGGATCTGGATGAATCCGGTGCGGTGCTGAACGCAGAACAGCTCCGGCCTTACTACGGCGATCCCCGTGTGCTGGGGCTTGCGGAGCTGATGAATGCCTACGGAACGGTGCGCTGTGACCCGAAGATCCTGCAGAAGATCCGCGACTGCACCGAAGCGGGAAAGATCGTGGATGGCCATGCGCCGCTCTTGAGCGATAAGGACCTGAATGCTTATATTGCGGCAGGCGTTCAGTCCGATCACGAGTGCTCCAACATCGAGGAAGCCATGGAAAAACTCCGGCGCGGACAATATATCATGATCCGGGAAGGAACGGCTGCCAAAAATATGGAGGCCCTGATGCCGCTGTTCCGGGAGCCCTATTGCAGCCGCTGTATGCTGGTGACGGATGATAAGCACCCCGGTGACCTGCTGGACAGCGGCCACATCGATTCCAACATCCGTAAAGCGATCCGGCTGGGTGCAGACCCAGCAGTGGCCGTCAAAATGGCAACGCTGGTCCCGGCACAGTATTTTGGGTTCAAGCAGCGCGGTGCCGTAGCACCGGGGTACCGGGCAGATCTGGTTGTGGTTTCTGATCTGGAATCCTTTACGGTCGAACAGGTTTACAAGAACGGCACGCTGGTGGCCGAGCACGGAAAAACGCTGAAACCCGCACCGCTTGACATCGACCGTGTGAGATTTTCCCACGTTATGGATTCCTTTGATCTGGATGAGATCACACTGCAGGACCTGGAACTTCGGGAAAGCGGGGAGCAGGAGCGTGTCATCTGCCTGAACCGGGGCGAGCTGCTTACGGAGGAAAAAATCATCCCGTTCCAACGGCATCCGGGCAAAGCTCCCGGTGTGGACCCGGAACACAACATCGTAAAACTGGCCGTTTTTGAGCGGCATCATCACTCCGGCCATGTGGGCATTGGCTTTTTAGGAAACTTCAGCCTGAAATGCGGAGCCGTTGCATCGAGCATCGCACATGATTCCCATAACCTGATTGTGGCAGGGGACAACGATACCGATATGATGCTGGCCGGCAATACTGTGCGGAAAAACAAAGGCGGACTTGCGTTTGTGGCAGATGGACAGGTCGTGGCAGAACTTGCGCTTCCGGTGGCCGGATTGATGAGCACCGAAAGCGCAGAGAGCGTTGCGGCGAAAATGCAGGCGCTGAACGATGCCCTCAAGGCACACGGTGTGGCGGAAGACATCGGCATCTTTATGACCCTCGCCTTCGTCAGCCTTCCGGTCATTCCAAAACTCAGACTGAATACATACGGCATCATCGATGTAGCGCAGCAGAAAGTCGTTCCGGCTGTTTTTTAATAGGCGATAACAAAAATACTGCCGGAGATCGACCCGAATGGTCCGTCTCCGGCAGCAGAACAGTTCGTTCCTACTCTTAGAAACGAGCCGCATCAAGAGAAAAATTGACGGAAATTCTTATTTGATAAATCGGTATTTTGGAAGGGGGTACTGCTATGCTGAGAAAGTTGAACTGTTTTTTAAACATCGTTATTGGTTCATTCATAGGAGTTTTCATTGGGTTCGGAATTTATAAATTTTGGCATTTTAAAACCTATCCAAATCTATATGTCATGCAATCTGCACCGTGGTACACAGAGTTACTGTTGGATGGTGCCTTGGTGGCTGTTGTGGTGGTCGTATGTATTATCCTAAAACTGATTATTTGGAGAAAGTTATAAATTTCTATTTACCTGATTTACGAACAGTTTAAATAGTATTTTATCCAAATGGTTAATGAGCTATTTTTATACCACAAAAAGAGAAACGAAATGTCACATAAATTAAAAGCTGAAGGGAAAACGGCCTATCCGTTTTCAGCATTGGCGGATCCGTCTGCTGATAAGTGGTTTACAAATCAAAAAACTTGGTAAGAGTATTTTCATAATTCTGTTCAATTTTGTCTATGTTTTCGAGAATCCTGTTCATGTACAAATGCAACTAAATTAGAGTATAATAAGGGAAACCATTGAAACTGGGTTTCCGTATTGGACATTCCTGTGATGGCAGGAATGTCCTTTACATATAGCGGTAAATTCTGAAGTAGTTGGCATAGAAGTTCATGAGGTAGTTGACGTATGCTTTAAATCTTTTCATTTCGTTTTCCTCCTTTCTATAATATCAGAAGACGTATATTACTTGCCAAATGGGAAGAAAAAGTAGACAAAACTTGCAGGAGATTAATTGGAATGTACTGGTAAGAGTATCACAGACGTTTGCCTGGATGCAGGAGTTGAGAGACAAAGGACATTTAACCGGGTATCTCGTGAAAGATATAAAGTAACGCCAAGGGAATACCGGAATCTTTATCGTGAACAATATATAAGTCAGACCCAGGATGAAATATCTGGAATGGAGAAATAGGATGGCATTTATACTCTGTATAGCAGCACTCATAATCATGATGTTTGTATTTACCAAAATGTTGTTAAGCTTCAGCAATAACAGCAGTGCGGCAGTTGAATCTGTTGATGCGACTGTAGTTGAAAAGAAGCAAGGAATCTATACCCATATGCAGTCTGAAGCACATGTACCTTGGTTTCGCGTTGTATTTGAGATGACAGATGGAAGTTTGATGGAATTTCAAATACAACAGGGAGATTTTCGTGAACTGGAAAAAGGCGATCGAGGTATGCTGACTTATCAGGGAAATCGGTATATATGCTACCAAAAATATAAATTTAAAAGTGAAGCACAGGAGGAAGAAAAATGTTAAGTGAAAGCATTGCAAAACTGGTACAGTATGGGATTACAACAGGTCTGACGCCAGAATGTGAAAGAAATTACACAACAAATCTTCTGCTGGACGTTTTTTATGAGGATGACTATGAGAAACCGGACAACATTGAGGAACCTGTTAATCTTGAAGCAACATTGGGCGAATTGCTGGATGAAGCCGTAAAAAGAGGACTGATCGAAGACAGTATTGTATACCGGGATCTATTTGATACCAGATTAATGAACTGTCTGATGCCGCGTCCGGGCCAGGTGCAAAAAGAGTTCTGGGATAAATATAAAGAAAGCCCAAAGGAAGCAACCGATTATTTTTATAAACTGAGTCAGGACAGCAATTATATCCGCAGATATCGCGTAGAGAAGGATCAAAAGTGGAAGGTAGACAGTCCATACGGTGAGATTGATATTACCATCAATTTGTCCAAACCGGAAAAAGATCCAAAAGCAATTGCCGCGGCAAGGAATGTAAAATCCGGAAGCTATCCGAAATGTCTTCTTTGCCCGGAAAATGAAGGATATGCGGGACGTGTTAATCATCCGGCAAGGCAGAATCACAGGATTATTCCGATCACAATCAATGATACTCCTTGGGGATTCCAGTATTCTCCGTATGTATATTACAATGAGCATTGTATTGTATTTAATTGCCAGCATACTCCAATGAAAATCGAGAGAAATGCATTCATTAAACTGTTTGATTTTGTAAAACTGTTTCCGCATTATTTCCTTGGATCTAATGCAGATCTGCCGATCGTAGGCGGCTCGATCTTAAGCCATGATCATTTCCAGGGTGGACATTATACATTTGCAATGGCAAAAGCACCAATTGAGCAGCACGTGGTACTTCCGGGATTTGAAGATGTAGAGGCTGGAATTGTAAAATGGCCATTATCTGTGCTTCGTATTCGTCATAAAAATTCCAACCGCTTGGTGGACCTGGCAACACATGTGCTGGAAGTATGGAGAGGTTATACCGATGAAGAAGCATTTATCTATGCTGAGACCAATGGAGAACCACATAATACAATTACACCAATTGCACGTAAAGTAGGTGATACCTACGAACTGGATCTGACATTAAGGAACAACATCACAACAGAAGAACATCCGCTGGGAGTGTACCATCCGCATGCAGAATATCATCATATTAAGAAAGAAAATATCGGTCTGATCGAAGTTATGGGACTTGCAGTTCTTCCGGCCAGATTAAAAGGTGAGATGGAACTTTTGGAAGAGTATATTCTCGAAGGCAAAGATATTTCTTCAAATGAACAGATTGAGAAACATGCAGAGTGGGTTAAGAAGTTTCTTCCGAAATATCCGGAAATCACAAAAGAAAACATCCATGGCATTCTTCAGAAAGAGATTGGAATCGTATTTACCCATGTTCTGGAAAATGCAGGAGTATACAAATGTACGACCGAGGGAAGAGAAGCATTCATGCGTTTTCTTGAAACATTATAAAAACTGAAATAAAAGGATTTTTGGGAAAATGGGAGGTAATTGAAACCTCCCATTTTTTAAAAGGAAGATGATGAAAATAGAATATTTTTTATAAGGTGTGAAACCTTCCTAGGCTTTTCTTTTGGATGTAAGAAGAAGTAGCAGTGGAACAAAAATAAAGATCCTCCATAGTGCAGGAATGGTGATATTGTTTCGGAATGCAAATGCACTGCCAGAAGAATCTGCCGGTATGTAAATGCGAAGATCTACAGTACAGGATGAACTTTCATCTCGTATATCTAAAGGAAGCTGAGAATGATATACTTTGCCTTCATGGGTGAATTTAACAGGCAGTGCCCAGTAATAATGACGCGGACTACCAAAATTATAAAGATAATATCCGTCTGCTTTGATTAAATTTGGATTTTCATGGTAAAGAAAATAGTTTTTATTGGCATAAAAGAATGTCCCGCCCATTAATAGAAACCAGATCAACACCAGTGCAGCTTTATTCAAAAAAGGACTATCAAATACTCTTTTCAAAAAATTCCCTCCTGTCAGATAAGGACATTTTATCAAATGAACCAGGAAAATTCGATAGAAAGAAAAAATTTATTATTATGAGAACCGATTTGCTTGTATCTGCATCTAATTAGTGTAAAACAAACACGTGTACAATCCGGCCGGACAGAAGGAGAAAACAGAGAAGCGATTTTGTATAGAAGAAAATAAGTGAGATCTGATTAGGTGCTGTCGTGAATCAGTCAAGGATGAAAAATCCCTGACCGGTCATGGCAGCCCTTTTTTTCCTGTTTTCAGGGTTCTGTTCACAGAGAAAAAGGAAAGTGTCTGAAAGTACCCCAAAAGTGCTAAATGTGAGATAAATGATGATGCGGTGTTCCTATCCGTAAAAGAGCAGAGGGAAAATATTTTGTAGAAATCAGCTTACTGTTTGTAAAAGAAAATGTTTTTTTCAGCAGCCTTGGTTATTTTTTATTAAATCGGAGATATTAAAATCAGACGATTTAAAAAATTTGTCTGAATGCTGTTTATCGTTAAAAACAGGGGGCATGGATGGGAAAAAGAAAAGAGATAACCGGTAAGAATAATGGAAAGCAAAAAATGTGGATAATAATCTCTGTCATCATAGTGTTCTTTGCTATGGCTGGCTATGCAGGAATGTCTTATTACTATTCAGACAGATTTTTTCGGGGAACAACGATCAATGGAATTAACTGTTCTGGAAAAACATCGGAAGAGACAGAACAGGCGGTTGCTAAAAAAGCAGAGGACTATCTGCTGGAAGTAAAGGCAAGAAATCTGAAATCACAGAGTATCAATGGAAAATTGAT
>ERZ833782.752-NODE-752-length-36227-cov-4.125318_pt1 | contig 36227 bp, 33 predicted proteins | sample MGYA00519577_ERZ833782 | MGnify/ENA primary metagenome ERZ833782 (study PRJEB31850, sample SAMEA3708745) | human gut metagenome | biome: human gut; feature: human-associated habitat; material: faeces | place: China | collected 2014 ...
CCTGCAGAATCTTTCTGGCCTGAAATCGTAAATCACCCAAAGGTAGAAATCATTATAATTTCTGAAGACAATCGAAATGATTGCTCTTTACTTAATCACATTCAATATAAAATCTCATCTCCTTAATAATTACTCCCGGGGCTATGCGCTCGGAACTAACCAAAGGGTCAAGTAGCTTTTGAGAAGTCTCTTTGTGTATTTTCAATATTTTTATTCTCAAATCACCCCAAACACCTTCATCGCATTACTCTCCGTCACAGCCACAACCTCCTCGCAGCTGATTCCCTTAATCTCCGCAATCGTCTTCACAACCTCCGGCAGATACAGGGAGCTGTTTCTTTTTCCACGGTTCGGCACAGGTGCCATGTACGGGCAGTCGGTTTCCAGCAGAATCTGATTCAGCGGTGCATACTCTGCCACTTCCTTCAGCTTCCGGGAATTCTTAAAAGTAACCACTCCGCCGATTCCGAGATAAAGTCCCATATTCAGATACTCTCTTGCAATTTCTTTGCTATAGGAAAAGCAATGGATAACTCCACCATACATCCCGTCCTTCATATATTCTTTCACGATATTCAGCGTATCCTCCGCAGCGTCTCGGCTATGAATGATAAACGGAAGCTTTTTCTCACGGGCAATGTCCATTTGCTGGCGGAATACCTTCTGCTGGAGAAGATGCTCTTCCTTCTCCTTATGCCAGTAATAATCCAGACCGATCTCACCTACAGCCACAGTCTTTTCCATGTCGCAATATCTGCGGATCTCATCCAGAACTGCTGCATCCACCTTATCCGCATCATCCGGATGAACACCCACTGCGCCATAAATAAAAGGATACTTCTCCACCAAATCATAAACCCGGTCAAAATGTCCCACAGAAGCACACACATCCACAATATGCCCGATCCCGTTCTCCTGCATACTATCCAGCATGGCAAAACGATCCTCATCAAAAGCCTCATCATCATAATGTGCATGGGTATCAAAAATCATAGCTTTATCCACAGTCATCTCGTCACCGACGGAAACTTTTCCACCTTTCAGCACTCTTGTAAACACACCTTCCCGTGGCATGATGCATTCACCCATCTTCTGAAAAATGGCACAGCCATTGTGGCACTCCTTTCCGATCTGAGTCAGCTCCAGCACAACCTCACCACAACGGAATCTGGTGCCAACCGGAAGCTTTGCAAAATCAATCCCTTCCACAACCAGGTTCTCACCAAAAGCACCATCCTCGACCTCTGCGCCCTTCGCACGAAACGCATCGATCTTTTCACCGGAAAGAAGACTCACCTGCCGATGCCACTTTCCGGCATGAGCATCCCTCTCAAGCCCCCAGTCCTCCACAAAAACCGCAGACCCAACATTCTTCTTCTGTGTTCCTTTCTTCTCACTGATACAAACCGCAAGTACTTTTCCCATAATAATAACTCCTATTAATTACACATCATTACCAAATTTATTTCTCTCTATCTCTCACACCATTTAACCATCATCACCAGCAGAGCTCAACACCCGTAAAAAAACAAGCCGCGTAGCGTGTCATCGAACTGGCTCTGCCTCCGTTGAGCGTTCGTTAGTATACCCGCCCACACCTCTCTCATTTCTCTCCATGTCCGCTAAAACCTACTATCCTCAAACACCAGGCCCGCGCAGCCACACTTCTCTCTATGTCCGGTAGAACCTAACATCCCCAAACGTCAGGCCCGCGCAGCCGGGGCCGTCCTGCAGACGTCAGCGAAGTGCCCGTCGAGAGGCGAGGATAGCTGCTGCCACCAAGCGCCCTGTTTGAGCCGCAGGCGAGTTGGCGCGAATGGCAGCAAACCGGCGCCGCAGCCGAACAGGGCACGAAGCGTGTCTGCAGGACGGCCCCGGCTGCGCGGACCGTCCGTTCGTTAACACCCCCGTTCTACCGACCACACTCCCCCACATCTCCTGTCAAAATCTCAATCCCATGCCCCAACGCCTCAATAATAACCTCCAGGCATTCCCTGACAGCCTTAGGACTCCCCGGCAGATTAACGATCAACGTTCCCTTCCGGATCCCAGCCGTAGCCCGGCTCAACATCGCCCTCTTCGTGATCGTCATACTAAACGCCCGCATCGCCTCCGGAATCCCCGGCACGCGCCGCTCGATCACATCCTCCGTAGCCTCCGGTGTCACATCCCTCTGAGAAAACCCGGTACCACCCGTAGTCAGGATCAGCTCCGCAAGCCCCAGATCTGCGATCTCAGCCATCCGGCTTCCAAGCATCCCACGGTCATCCGGCAAAACATCCACAGAAACAACCTCATACCCGGCCGCCTCCATGATCTCCTTCACAGCAGGACCACTAAGATCCTCACGCTCCCCTCTGTAACCCTTATCACTAGAAGTGATCACAGCAACTCTCTTCATCACTCAACCTCCAATCTGAGCCATACAAAGCTTCTCCGTTTTATCTTCCTTCTGTTTCTCCAGACTGCCTCCAAAAGCATGCCCGTCCGGTTTCTCCGCCAGAGCCTCCAGGATCACAGCCTTCAGCACCTCATCCGAACCACCACCGCGGATCACCTCCCGAAGATCCCTTCCCGCCGCATACTGCAGACAGGTCTTCAAAAAGCCCTGTGAAGTCAGCCGTATCCGGTTACACTCCCCACAGAACTTATGACTCACCGCGCTGATAAACCCGATCTTTCCGGAAAACCCATCCACATCATAATAATGACACGGTCCATTCCCAAGGGGCTCCCCAACATACGGCGAAAACCGCGGAAGCTTTTCCCTAAGGATCCGAAGCAATTCCTCCTCCGACACCCCATGAAATTCTTTTCCCATCCCAATGGGCATCATCTCAATAAACCGCACATGCACCTTATAATCCCTGGCCAGAAACGCCACCCTGCAAAGATCCTGCTCCGGAATTCCCAGTGGCACGCAGTTGATCTTCAGCGAAATCTCCGGATACTTCAATGCCTCTGAGATCCCTTCAAGCGTCCGATCCAATTCATCACGCCGGGTAATTCTCCTGCTGCAGACCTCATCCAGTGTATCCAGGCTGATATTCAATCCGTCCAGCCCCGCCCGGGCAAAATCACTCATCTGATCTTTCAGAAGCACACCATTTGTAGTCAGAGTCACCTTCTCGATCCCCGGCATATTTTTCAGTTTTTCCACCAGCTGAGGCATCCGCGGCCGCACAAGCGGTTCCCCGCCGGTCAGCTTGATCTTCCGGATACCCAGCTCTGCCATCACCCGGCAGATCCTCAAAATTTCCTCTTCCTGCAAAATGAGGGAGCGCTCCACATGCTGCACTCCCTCCTCCGGCATACAATAAATACACCGCAAATTACATCTGTCAGTTACGGAAATCCTGAGATAATCAATATTTCTTCCGCACCTGTCTATCATTATTTTTCCTCAAAACGGAAATCTCCGCTTTTGCCTCCTGTTTTTTCTTCCAGATGGATATCAGACATGACCATGTGCTTGTCAATTGCCTTGCACATATCATAAATAGTCAGAAGCGTCACCTGAACACCTGTCAGGGCCTCCATCTCCACGCCTGTTTTTCCCTCTGTTTTTACCGTGCAGAATACACGGATCACTCCCGCATCCTCATCGGTCTCAAAATCCACGGAACATTTCTGGATGGGAAGTGGATGGCACATGGGAATCAGCTCAGAAGTACGCTTCACACCCATGATACCTGCCACACGAGCCACACCAAGTACATCACCCTTTTTCACATTTCCGCTTTTTACCGCGGCCATGATCTCCGGGCTTACCTGAATGGAACCCGTGGCTGTTGCCGTACGGTGAGTGACCGGTTTGTCGGACACATCCACCATAACAGCATTTCCATTTTTATCAAAATGATTCAATTCCATATCTGTCTATACTTAGCAGATCTCAGCGCCTGCAGGCATCTCTTTCTCCGGTACCATCAGGGAAAGATTTCCGTCTGCATCCTCTGCACAGAGGATCATACCCTCGCTGAGGATTCCGGCAAGCTTGGCAGGTTTCAGGTTTGTAACGACCATAACCTTTTTGCCCACCATTTCCTCTGCAGAGTAATGAGCCTTGATTCCGGATACGATCTGACGAACCTGACTTCCGATCTTAACCTGAGAGCAGAGAAGTTTTCTGGATTTTTTAACCTCCTCACAGGCGATGATCTCACCAACCTGGAACTGCAGCTTCTCAAAATCATCGAAAGTGATCTCCGGCTTTGCCTCGATATCGATCACGTTCTCTGTTTTCTCCTCTTCTGCCTCTTCCTTCGGCTCTTCTTTCTTCGGATGAAGCTTCTCAACCTTCTCAAGAACCTCTTTCAGATCAAGTCTCGCAAAAAGGATCTCCGGTTTGTCGGTTACGCGGTTTCCTGAAGGATAAAGACCGAACTGCTCCATCTCCTCAAGAGTTCTCTCGTTTACGTTGAGCTGTACAAGAATACGCTCTGTTGTACGCGGCATAAAGGATTTCAGAAGAGATGCGCCGATGCAGATACCCTCAACCAGGTTGTAGAGAACTGTTGCAAGACGATCCTGCTTTGTCTCATCCTTTGCAAGTGCCCATGGCATTGTCTCGTCGATATATTTGTTGCAGCGTTTGAACAGAGAGAATACCTCTGTGATAGCATCTGCAACACGAAGCTTGTCCATTTTTGCGGAAACGTTCTTCGGAACCTGAAGGATGAAGTTCTTAAGATCCTCATCAACCGGCTCAGTAACATTCTTGTTCTCAACGACTCCGTTAAAATATTTGTTGGACATGGAAATTGTACGGTTTACAAGATTTCCAAGTGTGTTTGCAAGGTCGGAATTCAGTCTCTCAACCATCAGCTCCCATGTGATCACACCGTCATTCTCAAATGGCATCTCGTGGAGTACGAAATAACGGACAGCATCTACACCGAAGAACTCAACCAGCTCATCTGCATAGATTACATTTCCTTTTGATTTACTCATTTTTCCATCACCCTGAAGCAGCCATGGATGTCCGAATACCTGTTTCGGAAGCGGAAGATCCAGAGACATCAGGAAAATCGGCCAGTAAATGGTATGGAAACGGATGATATCTTTTCCGATCAGGTGAAGATCTGCCGGCCAGTATTTGTTGAATGTATCACTGCTGTTTCCGTCACAGTCATAACCAATACCTGTGATATAGTTTGTCAGAGCATCCAGCCATACATATACAACATGCTTCGGATCAAAATCTACCGGGATTCCCCATTTAAAGGATGTTCTGGATACACAAAGATCCTGAAGTCCCGGAAGAAGGAAGTTGTTCATCATCTCGTTTTTACGAGACTCCGGCTGGATGAAATCCGGATGTGTGTTGATGTAGTCAATAAGCTTGTCTGCATACTTACTCATTTTGAAGAAATATGCCTCTTCCTTAGCAGGTACGCATGGGCGTCCGCAGTCCGGACATTTGCCGTCTACAAGCTGGGACTCTGTAAAGAAGGACTCACATGGTGTACAGTACATTCCTTCATAATGACCCTTGTAGATATCTCCTTTTGCATACATTTTTTTGAAGATTTTTTTGACCTGCTCTTCATGGTCTTTATCTGTTGTACGGATGAATTTATCATAGGATGTATTCATCAGATCCCAGATACGTTTGATCTCGCCGGAAACGTTATCTACGAATTCCTTCGGTGTAACACCAGCCTCTTCAGCCTTCAGCTCGATCTTCTGACCATGCTCGTCAGTACCTGTCTGAAAATATACGTCATAACCCTGCTGTCTTTTAAAACGTGCGATCGCATCCGCAAGAACGACCTCATAGGTATTTCCGATATGCGGTTTACCGGATGTGTACGCAATGGCAGTGCTGATATAATATCTCTGCTTTTCCATCTTTTCTTTCCTCCATAAATATAAAAATAAATTGTGTACTTACTCATAACGGACTGAAAATATATTCCGTCAGAACAGGAAAATTCCTGTCCGGGGACATTGGAAGATTACCAAGTAATTCTCAGCGACATAAAAAAACGCCTTCTCATACCATAACGATATGAGAAGACGAGTTATTACCCGTGTTACCACTTCTTTTCGTTCCTGCCTCGCGGCAAAAACCTCATCAGGTACAGCAAGCTCTATACCCTTCCGCTATAACAGGCGGTCCTGTCACTGCCTGCCGGTGTCCGTTAAATCGGACATTCACACTTCGCTTATCGCGTTTAAACCGGTTCAGCAATGCCTCTCCGAAGCCATCTTCCATCTGCGCCTGCACATCCCTCTCAGTCTCAGAACTCCTGCATAAAGTGAACCTTCACCATTCACCCTGCTGCAGATCTATGACCTCAACTACATCACAGCCTGCATCTAAAAAGTCCTCCGGGGATTTCCCTGTAGTACGGTGTACACATGTACTCTCTTCTTCCATGAGTTTTCCATATGGGAAAATCGTAACACATTTCCGATGGTTTGTAAACGGGGAATTTCGATACTGTATTACATTCTCCTCTGCCTGTACATCCACCGCCACGCCATCCGGAACGCAATGGTTGTCAGCGTCATTCCTGCTGCCATGCTCACCGCAAAAAGGATCGTATAGATTCCGTCTTTCTGGAATTTTGCCCAGTCCTTCATCAACATCCAGTTCATTGTCCGGTAAAGTGCTGCTCCCGGAATCAACGGAATTGTCGCAGAAACCAGAAATACAGTTACCGGCGTTTTATGAATTCTTGCCATACATTCTGCATACAAAGTAATAGCTACTGTTGACCAGAAACCGCACACATACGGACTTGGCGTTATGAACTCTACTGCCAGATATACAGCCCAGGACAGACATCCACCCAATGCCGCAAACCAGAGTTTTTTTCCATGGATATTAAATAATGCCGCAAAGCCGAGGGATCCTGTGAAGGATACGACCAGCTGTATGATTTCCCGCATGTTTTCCTCCTGAATAAAATCATAACTACTCTCAAATACTCCCATCATCTGCTGCATTTCGCTACTCCGCAATTGATGCAGTATCTAAACTCCTCATTCACTGCTTATTGCTTTTCGCAACCTTCAAGAGAACTTCCCTGATTCGGTTAAAACAACAGATTCGCCACCGTAAAACCAAGGCCCACGACCAATGCCAGCAAAAGTGCCTCCATACATCGGATCAAACCTGTAATGGTATCTCCTGAAAACATATCGCGCAATGAATTGGTAAATGCAATTCCCGGTATCAGAAGCATGATATTTCCGATACTGATCAGATCCGCATGATGTCCAAGCCCGATCAGAACTGTAAGATTGGAAAGTACTCCGCCGGCTCCGCAGCAAAGAAGCACTGTCAGCAGCGAGTTTAATGCACCTTTTTTTACAAAAGCCTCAAACAGCTTCAGGGCGATACCAATCAGCGCAGAAGCAATCATATCGTTGACATCTCCTCCGAAAAACACTGAAAAAGAACCTGAAATTACAGCATAGATCAAAATCTGCGTTTTAAAAGAATATCCTTGTTTATCCCGGATCTTTTCCAGCCCCTTCTGGATCTCCTCCGGCTTCGGCCGATACTCACAGATGTATCTGGAAAGCTGGTTCAGGTCATCCAGCCGTCCCAGATCATTGGACATTCCCGGCACACGCCGCGTCTGGGTGCAAATACCGAAATCCTCTCCATAAATAGTCGTCACAATACTGGATGTGATAGAAAAAACATCTGCCCGGGTGGCTCCATATGCCAGGCAGATCCGCCGTATGGTATCTTCCACACGTCCAACCTCTGCTCCGCAGCAAAGAAGCTGTTCACCAATTGTCATCGCATAATATAAATACTGTTCCGCTTCCTCCCGCGTCATCCGGCATCCCTCACTTTCCTGCTTTATTTCATTTTTATCTATTTTAGGACACGTAAATATTAAAATCAACAAGGATTTTTTGTCTTAATATTCATTTCTTCTATATTTCCTCAAAGTAATAAGCAGATATTTTTGTTCAAAATAAAACACCACCCGGACAAAAAAGATGTCTATCTCTTCTGTCCGGATGGTGTTGGTGTTTGAAAATCCAATGCTCTGCTCAGTTTTTATTTATCTGAAATCTAACAAATCTTATGCGAGTTTTCCGCCAAGTTCACGGCAAGCTGCAAGTCCTTCATCATCAGGAGTGTTGTTTACAATGAGACCCTCATCCTCAACAAGCTCTGCGCCTGCGTCTTTTGCTCTGCCGCACCATGTTCTCATCCACTCTCCGTCGCCCCAGTCATAGGAACCGAAAAGTGCAACTTTTTTACCGGAAAGTTTGCCTTCCAGCTCAGAAAAGAACGGCTCAAACTCACCCTCCTCAAGCTCCTCATCCCCCATAGCCGGACAACCAAGAGCCAGAACATCAAAAGAAAGCGCTTTATCCACATCCGCATCAGCCACTTCCATAATCTCAACATCCGCACCGGCAGCCTTGGCACCTTCCTCAACAGCCTGCGCCATAGCCTCTGTGTTACCTGTAGAAGACCAGTAAATAATTCCTACCTTGCTCATCTCAAAAACCTCCTGTTTTTAAACTTTATATTATACGCACATCTGAGATGTACAGAGATGCTTCATACCAACAACCTGCAAAATCGAATACCCCGCACGGATATGCGCCGCAGTAAACTCCCGGCACTTATCATAGCTGTCAAAAATCCTGCGAGCCTGCTCCACATCATCATAAACCTTCCAGTAACCACACATCTTGCAGCCACTGCCTCCGAATTTCCGGAAACCCTTCACGTCTTCAATGGGATACCCCAGGAAAAGTCCGATCTCATGAGGAAACTCCGTCTTATAAAAAAATCTCTCCTTCAGACGGGCGATCATCTCATCCAAAGAACCATCTATATTATACCCATCCTGGAGCAAAAGTTTCCTGGCTTCATCCTGCTTAAGATATTCCTGCAGCATATCCGGACGGTACACCAGAAGAAGATAATGCTTCCTGCATCCACAGATGATCTCCATACGGATACCTTCCCGTTCAAGACTCTCCTCATAATCCGAAATGATCTCCGGCAGTTCCGGAATTTTTTCCTTGGAAAAGGAAACAAGATTCGCCGGTTTCATTCCCATTAATACAGGGGAACAATGATAACCCATGACAGATTCAAATTTTTCACAAGTCATTTGCATTCTCCTTTACATGTTAGTTAGATTTGTCTAACTATTGTAAATATACTACCATAGTTAGCCTCTGTCAACTTATTTTTTAAAAATTTTCATTAGGAATTTTTATTGATAAAATACCATCATTAAAGGCACAATATTCCTTATAACAAACACTCTATCAGACATCCGACTGCCAGTTCTCACCATTTAACCGAATCAGGTAAGTCCCCTGCATGGTTGCAAATATCCACTACACCTGCAGCGTAAAAATACTTATTTACATCCAGCTCATAAAATGAAAATATTTCAGGATAATCAGATCAAAACCTCTTGACAAACCTCCCTCTGTCATGTATTATAATATCAGTAATAATTACTATTACTGAAAGGAGAGGACATTATGGCAGCACTTAAATACAGCCGTCAGCGAGAATCCATCAAGGAATTTCTGAGATCCAGAACAGATCATCCAACGGCAGATACAGTATACGAGAATCTTCGACAGATCTACCCGAACATCAGCCTCGGAACTGTCTACCGTAATCTTTCTCTTCTCAGTGACATCGGTGAGATCCGGAAGCTGACCAATTTCGGAAGCGCGGATCGCTACGATGGAAGGATCGCACCACACTCACATTTCATGTGTACCAGATGCAACCGGGTGATCGATATGCAGTCAGACAGCCTTAACGGAATTCTTGAACAGGCAGCTGCAGAATTTATCCACGGAAAAGTCTTTGACGTAGACGCAAGCTTCTATGGAATCTGCAAGGAATGCCTGAAAAAAGAAGAAAAACAAGCTTGACAAAATAAAGATCACATGGTATCATGAAATAGTAATAATTACTATTATCATTTCAATAGAAACAAAAATAAACAATATATTTCAAAAAAGAAAAGGAGATCATTACTATGGCTAAATGGGTATGTACAGTATGTGGATATGTTTATGAAGGCGAGCAGGCACCGGAAGCCTGTCCAGTATGTAAAGCACCAGCTTCTAAATTCCAGAAACAGGAAGGCGAGCTCTCATGGGCAGCTGAGCATGTTGTAGGCGTTGCTAAAGGCGTCAGCGAGGACATCCTTGCAGATCTGAGAGCTAACTTCGAGGGCGAGTGCTCTGAGGTTGGTATGTATCTTGCAATGGCTAGAGTAGCTCACAGAGAGGGATATCCGGAAGTTGGAATGTACTATGAGAAAGCAGCTTACGAGGAAGCAGAGCATGCAGCTAAATTCGCAGAGCTCCTTGGTGAGGTTGTAACAGACAGCACAGAGAAGAACCTTCAGATGCGTGTAGAGGCTGAAAACGGCGCTACAGCAGGTAAATTCGACCTTGCAAAACGTGCGAAAGCAGCTGACCTTGACGCAATCCATGACACAGTTCATGAGATGGCTAAGGATGAGGCGAGACACGGCAAAGCATTCGCTGGTCTTCTTAAGAGATACTTCGGCAAATAATAAAGCCGCATAAAATAAGGATCTTTGCGAGAGGGAATCATTCAAAATGGTTCCCTCTTTTTTGATGAATATGTGCAAATTAGTGTGCAACTTTGCAAGTGATCTTAACTAATATGTCATAAATTGTCGAAATATTTTAATTGAAAAATCGTGCCCAAAATAGTATACTTATATAAATAAATTCTTAAGTATTACAAATTCTTCTCGATTTCCAACGTATGGAAATTTCTTTATTTATTTCACATCACTACATTTCTTTATTGGGAGGATTCCATGATCTTATTAGAACAAGGCTGTATTAACATATGGATAGATGAAATTGTTCCTTGTTTAAAGAACACAAAAACTGGAGAAATTAAAGAAACGGTTGTTTTTAAAATCCAAAGTCGTGCATACCTGAAGGAATTTCAGAAATCTAATGGCTGGCACATTAATTGGAATGAACTCCCCAGAAATGTTGATGTTTACGCTCTTGCACTAAAAGAAGATAATTCTATTCAAGGGCTCATAGGCATAAAAAATGATAAAGATTCCAATGCAGCTTATATCCATTGGGCCTGTACTGCTCCACATAACAATAAACATGAATACGATAAGCAGAAATATGTTGGTGTAGGCGGACATCTTTTTGCTATAGCTGCAGATAAATCTATGGAATGGGGATATGAAGGTGCTGTTCATGGATTTGCTGCTAATGAAGAACTGTTACAACATTATATAAATGTATTCCATGCAGAATATTTGGGAATGCTTCATCAATATCAGTTTTTCATTGATGAAGAACAGGCAAAGAATCTATTGGAGGTGTATCATTATGAATGGAACGAAACCTAAATTTTTAAAAAAATCAGCCCTCAATCCAGAATACTTTAAAAAACCTAACCCCTACATGAATGCCCCATCCTGCCATGTAAATTTACTCGAATTATCAAGATATGCAAAAAAACATAGAAAAAAACTTATCGATCTTACACAGGATGAAATTAAAAAGTTTTCAATTTAGCAGGAAATCACCAAAAAAGGAACCGGTCTCCCGGTTCCTTTTTTCGTCATCTCTACATACTATATCCATCCAGATATACCGATGATACATAATTTTTGCTGGTATTCTTATACAATATCTGCAGATAATGTGATCCATCCATAGTGACTGTACTTCCGTTTTTGATCTTTCTCTGTCTTCCGGTTCCGTGTTCACTGTAATATATTGCAACTATCTTGTAGCCCTTCTTTGCAGTGATACATACTTTTGCCTTTCTGGGATAACCTTTTGCAACCGGGACCATGGTCTTTTTATCAAAGGATTTTTTATAATCTTTTCTTCCGAATTTGCACACATTTAACGGATTTTTATAATTATGTACCGTAACTTTAGATTTAAAAGAATATGTTTTTCCATTCTTTCTTTTTACTTTGAAGGATACAATAGAAGTTCCTGTTTTTTTTGCCTTCAGCGTAATGGTATAATCACCCAGAAACGGCATCTTTCTTACTGATACCACATTGGTATTACTGGATTTCAGTCCCAGAACTTTGTCGGATCTGACGGAGTTTATGATTCCATATCCGATTTCCTCACCTTTCATAAGAGCAATAGTCTTTTGAGCGTACCCGCCGCCTGTGCTGTGACCGGTGCTACTGCAAGATCTGTCACGATAAATGTAAGTGCCAGAAATAACACCAATAATCTCTTTACTGCTTTTTTCATTACTTTTTCCCCCTTTTATAAGCCTTTTGGACTTATTCTATACATATTAGTATACAGGAGTTTTTCATCTTCATCAATGTTTTTTCTGAATTTTCTGTACACTATCTTCCCGAACCTTTGCGCGAAGCTCTGTCAGATATTCTGAGAATTTCACCTGCTCATTTCCGTAAGTCATCTGCAGATCATACTCCAACGGAATCCAGGTTTTAATATCGGATTCATTGTGCTGGATCAGGGCTTCCAGCTTGTCCAACGCTTTATAGATCCTGGCCTCCAGAGTCTGCTGCGCTTCCATCTCCTGATATAGTTCCGCCATCTCTTTATCGAACGGCTCCGGCAGAGTCTTCACCCATTCTCCCAGCACATCGGCTTCTTTCTCCGAATCCTTATCCGTTTTTTCAAAGGCCGGGATATCACCGGTAAAAGCTTCTCCCAGATCATGGATCAGGCACATTTTCATAATTTTCAGAAGATCTGCCTCAGGAAACTCATCACTGACAAAATATGCCATCAGCGTGATCCTCCAGGAATGCTCTGCAACGCTCTCCCGCCTGCCACCGGAAGTATAACTATGACGCACCGCATCCTTTAACCGTTCTGCAACGGAAAGTAATTCGATCAGTTTTTCTGGTTTCATATATATTACGCTCCTCTTCTTTTTATTATGTCAACCATTTAAATCAGCTATTTTCAGCCTATCTTATATAGCTGTCCATAAAACCGTTATAGCATTTTCACTTTACTATACCATAATTTCCCAAAGAACAGACCCCCAAAAACATTCTCCTTACTTCTGCGCGCTGACATTTCCCATCCCAAATAAATTTGTCCAAGCTAATTTCTAAAAAAACTATAAACCATATTGCATTTTTCTCCATAATCGTCATAATGAAGTTATAAACAAAAGAAAGAAGGTGATTGCCGATGGATATCACGGTGTCGGATGAGGTCTCACAGGAATATCATGCGCTTGTGAAGAACATCCTCTGTAACAGAGAGTTCCTGAAGCTGAGCCTGTACACCCACCACCAGTGGACCACACGGCTCATGCACAGTATCAATGTTTCTTACCTCTCCTGGTTCATTGCCAGGAAGCTGGGATGTGACGAGAAAGCCGCCGCAAGGGCAGGACTTCTCCACGATTTCTGTCCCTATGACTTCAGGGCGAAGACACCGACCGGTGAGCATCAGGCGTTTTATCACCCGAAGGCTGCCGCAGACAACAGTGCCGCACACTTTGATGTCACAGACAGAGAGCTGGATGCGATACTCTCACATATGTTCCCTCTGGGACCTCTTCCACGCAATAAGGAAGCCTGGATCATCAGCTTTGCCGATAAAGCCTGCGCCATCGCGGAAGGCTGCCATATCGCCATTGCACTGGCCAGGCGGAACCGGATCGTCATCAATCCGGCATAATTTTCACACAAAAAACAGGGCCGTCGCCACTTCTGACGAGCCCTGTTTTTGTGTGGAAATTTATTTTATGGTAATACTTTGCAGATTACTTTATATATCTTAGTTCTCTTTCACAACAACCTTATCCAGATGCCAGATATCATCTACATACTCCTGGATAGTTCTGTCGGATGTGAACTTACCGCTGCATGCTGTATTGAGAAGTGCCATCTTAGCCCAGCGTTTCTCATCCTTATATGCTTCCTCAACACGTTTCTGTGCTTCTGCATAGGAACGGAAGTCGCCAAGGATAAAGTACTGGTCAGGTCTCGGCATGTTGCGTTTGTCGAGAAGTGAATTGTAGATATCACGGAACATCTCTGTATCGCTGGAGAAGGTTCCGTTGATCAGCTGCATCAGTACCTGACGGATCTCCGGATCTGTGTTGTAGATGAAGTCCGGATCGTAACCGCCGTTATTCTCATAGTTGATGATCTGGTCAGAGCTCATACCGAAGATAAATGCGTTCTCCTCGCCAACCTCCTGTACGATCTCGACGTTGGCACCATCCATGGTTCCAAGTGTCGGAGCACCGTTCAGCATGAATTTCATGTTACCTGTACCGGAAGCCTCTTTACTTGCTGTGGAGATCTGCTCGGAAACATCTGCTGCCGCAAAAATGATCTCGGCGTTGGATACACGGTAGTTCTCGATGAATACAACCTTCAGCTTACCGTTGATGGAAGCATCATTGTTTACAACATCTGCCACACAGTTGATCAGCTTGATGATCTTCTTTGCACGTGCGTAAGCTGCGGAAGCTTTTGCACCAAAGATAAATGTTCTTGGATAGAAATCCATCTCCGGATGTGCCTTGATCTGGTTGTACAGATAGATCACATGCAGGATGTTAAGAAGCTGACGTTTGTACTCATGAAGTCTCTTAACCTGGATATCGAAGATAGAGTGCGGGTCAACCTCAACACCATTGTGCTCCAGGATATATTTTGCAAGACGCTCTTTGTTCTTGAACTTGATGGTCATGAACTCCTGAAGAGCCTTCTCATCGTCTGCGTAAACCTTAAGCTTGGAAAGCTGGGAAAGATCTGTGATCCAGTCCGGTCCGATCTTGTCTGTTACCCAGTCAGCCAGAAGCGGGTTTCCATGAGCAAGGAAACGTCTCTGTGTGATACCGTTTGTTTTGTTGTTGAACTTCTCAGGCATCATCTCATAGAAATCCTTCAGCTCCTGATTCTTGAGAATCTCGGTATGAAGGCGTGCAACACCGTTTACAGAGTAGCCTGCAACGATCGCGAGGTGAGCCATCTTAACCTGTCCGTCATAGATAATCGCCATCTTCTTGATCTTCTCGAAGTTTCCAGGATATTTCTGCTGGATCTCAAGAATGAAACGACGGTTGATCTCCTCGATGATCTGGTATACACGCGGAAGCAGTCTGGAGAACAGCTCGATTGGCCATTTCTCAAGTGCCTCGGACATGATAGTGTGGTTAGTGTAAGCACAGCATTTTGTTGTGATATCCCATGCCTGATCCCAGCCAAGACCTTCCTCATCAATGAGGATACGCATCAGCTCTGCTACTGCAACAGTCGGATGAGTATCGTTCATCTGGAATACAACCTTCTCATGAAGTTTTGTGATATCATCATGAGTTTTCTTATATTTGTCAATGGCTGCCTGAAGGCTGGCAGATACGAAGAAGTACTGCTGTTTCAGACGAAGCTCTTTACCTGCCATATGGTTATCATTCGGATAAAGCACCTCTACGATAGTACGTGCAAGGTTCTCCTGCTCTACTGCGTTGTGATAATCACCCTTGTCGAAAGAGTCAAGGTTAAAGTCTACGATCGGCTCTGCGTCCCAAATACGAAGTGTATTTACAACATCGTTGTTATAACCTGTGATCGGCATATCGTAAGGAACAGCCTTTACTGCCTGATATCCCTCATGGATAAATTTATTCTCGTTCTTCACCGGATCCCACTCAACGCGTACATATCCGCCGAAATGAACCTCTTTTGCATACTCCGGACGACGGAGTTCGAAAGGATAGCCGTTCTTCAGCCAGTTATCCGGTGCCTCTACCTGATAACCGTCACGGATTTCCTGCTTGAACATACCGTAACGGTAACGGATTCCGCATCCGTATGCACAGTAATTCAGAGTTGCAAGGGAATCCAGGAAGCATGCTGCCAGTCTTCCGAGTCCACCGTTTCCAAGAGCCGGATCCGGCTCCTGGTCTTCGATGCAGTTAATGTCAAGTCCAAGCTCCTCAAGAGCCTCCTTAACCTCGCCGTATGCGCCAAGGTTGATCAGGTTGTTTCCAAGGGCACGGCCCATAAGGAACTCCATGGACATATAATATACGATCTTCGGGTCCTGTTTTTCATACGCCTTCTGGCTCTTAAGCCAGTTGTCAATGATCACGTCTTTCACAGTGTAGCTTACAGCCTGAAAAATCTGCTCCTGTGTAGCCTCTTCCAGTGTTTTTCGATAAAGGAATTTTACGTTTTCTTTTACGCTTTTTTTGAACTCCTCTTTCTCAAACTGCTTGTCAATCATTAGTTTTCCTCCTGTACTTTGGATACTCCCAGTGTTACAGCCTCTTTGTTGATGTTCCATTCTTTGGTGTAACCCTCTGCTTCTCCCAGAACAATGTTTTCTGCCAGTACTTCACGTTTGATCTCATCCTGGTTTGCTTTCATGATATCCATGATCTTATCGTTATCTTTTGCATAGACAATGATCTTGTCCATGACTTCGAAACCAGCCTCTTTACGCATGGTCTGAACCTTGCTGATGATCTCGCGGACAAAGCCCTCCTGAATCAGTTCAGGTGTAAGGTTTGTATCAAGGACAACGGATGTTTCACCGTCTGTCTCTGTCACATAGCCCTCGCTCTGGGCTGTTTCGATCAATAAGTCTTCCTCTGCAAGCTCGACTCTGTTTCCGTCAATGTCAAGAACGAGAACACCATTATCTCTCAGCTCTTTCATTGCTGCGGTTCCGTCGATCTCGGAGAGTGCGGTACGGATGCCGTTCAGAAGCTTGCCGTATTTCGGTCCTACGGTACGGAGCTGCGGCTTGAAGCTGTAGGAAATGAAGGACTCTACATCATCTGCGAATTTCACTTCTTTTACGTTAAGCTCATCTGCGATGATATCTGTGTAGAATTTATCCATAGCTTTCTCAGCTTTTACATACATGGTTCCGATCGGCTGACGGTTCTTGATGTTTGCGGTATTTCTGCATGCACGTCCGAGAACAACGATCTCAAGAAGCTCTTCCATGTTTGCCTCAAGATTCTTGTCGATCCATGCCTCGTTTACCTCCGGGTAATCGCAGAGATGGATACTCTCCGGAGCATTTGCATCAATGCTGCGAACAAGGTTCTGGTAAATATCCTCAGTCATGAACGGGATCATCGGAGCTGCAGCCTTGGCAACAGTTACCAGTGCTGTATAGAGTGTCATGTAAGCATTGATCTTATCCTGCTCCATGCCCTTAGCCCAGAAACGTTCACGGCTTCTTCTTACATACCAGTTACTCATATCGTCAACAAATTCCTGAAGTGCTCTTGCAGCCTCCGGAATCTTGTAGGAATCAAGATCTGCATCGACAGTCTTCACCATGGTATTCAGCTTGCTGAGCAGCCATTTATCCATAACCGGAAGCTTATCGTAATTTAAAGTATATTTAGTCGCATCAAAATTGTCAATGTTCGCATACAATACGAAGAATGCGTAAGTGTTCCACAGAGTGCTCATGAACTTTCTCTGTCCCTCTACAACTGCCTTGCCGTGGAAACGGTTCGGAAGCCATGGAGCACTGTTGATGTAGAAGTACCAGCGGATAGCATCTGCGCCGTATTTGTTCAGTGCGTCAAACGGATCAACCGCATTTCCCTTGGACTTACTCATCTTCTGTCCGTTCTCATCCTGTACATGTCCCAGAACGATTACATTCTTATACGGAGCCTTGTTGAAAAGCAGTGTGGACTCAGCAAGAAGGGAGTAGAACCATCCTCTTGTCTGGTCAACAGCCTCGGAGATGAAGTCTGCCGGGAACTGCTGCTCAAACAGGTCTTTATTCTCAAATGGATAATGATGCTGTGCAAAAGGCATTGCTCCGGAATCAAACCAGCAGTCAATAACCTCCGGTACACGATGCATGGTCTTACCGCAGTCCGGGCACTTCATGGTGATATCATCAATGTATGGGCGGTGAAGCTCAATAGTCTTGGCCCGCTCATCACCACTCTTCTCATAGAGATCCTGACGGCTTCCTACGGATTCCATATGTCCGCACTCACACTGCCAGATGTTCAGTGGTGTTCCCCAGTAACGGTTTCTGGAAACACCCCAGTCCTGAACGTTCTCAAGCCAGTCACCGAAACGTCCCTTACCGATGCTCTCCGGAATCCAGTTGATAGTATTATTGTTACGGATCAGATCATCCTTTACTGCTGTCATCTTGATGAACCAGGACTCACGTGCATAGTAGATAAGCGGTGTGTCACATCTCCAGCAGTGCGGATAATCATGCTCGAATTTCGGTGCGTCAAAAAGCTTGCCCTCTTTGTCAAGGTCTGTGAGAACCATCGGATCCGCTTTCTTTACGAATACACCGGCATATGGTGTCTCTTTGGTCATGTTACCCTGTCCGTCTACGAACTGTACGAACGGAAGGTCATACTCACGTCCGACACGGCTGTCATCCTCACCAAATGCAGGTGCGATATGAACGATACCGGTACCATCGCTCATGGTAACGTAGTTGTCACAGGTTACGAAATGAGCTTTTTTGCGCTGTTTTGCTGCTGCCTCGCCTGTGCATGCAAAAAGCGGCTCATATTCCTTACGCTCAAGGTCTGTTCCTTTATATTTCTCAAGAATCTCATATGCAGGCTCATCATCCTTTGCAAGCTTGCCGAGAACCTTGTCCAGAAGTGCTTCTGCCATGTAGTAGGTATAGCCATCTGCTGCTTTTACCTTACAGTAGATCTCATCCGGGTTTACACAAAGTGCAACGTTGGATGGAAGTGTCCACGGTGTTGTTGTCCATGCCAGGAAGTATGCATCCTCACCGACAACCTTGAAACGAACGATAGCAGAACGCTCTTTAACAGTCTTGTATCCCTGGGAAACCTCCTGTGCAGAAAGCGGAGTTCCACAACGCGGGCAGTAAGGAACGATCTTGAAGCCTTTGTAAAGAAGACCTTTGTTCCAGATTTCTTTCAGTGCCCACCACTCGGACTCGATGAAATTGTTGTCGTATGTTACATAAGGATGCTCCATGTCAGCCCAGAAACCAACTGTAGAGGAAAAATCCTCCCACATTCCCTTATATTTCCATACGCTCTCTTTGCACTGCTGGATGAACGGCTCCATTCCGTACTCCTCGATCTGCTCCTTGCCGTCAAGACCAAGCTTCTTCTCAACCTCAAGCTCAACCGGAAGTCCGTGAGTATCCCATCCTGCTTTTCTTGGAACCATGTAGCCCTTCATTGTACGGTATCTCGGGATCATATCCTTGATAACTCGTGTCAGAACATGTCCGATATGTGGCTTACCGTTAGCGGTAGGCGGTCCGTCATAGAATGTGTATGTCTCGCCCTCTTTACGGCTGTCCATACTCTTTTCGAAAATCTTGTTGTCTTTCCAGAATTTCTCAACTTCTTTTTCACGGTCAACAAAATTCAGATTCGTGTCAACTTTACGATACACAATATTTACCTCCTGTGTCTGATTACTGGCTGCTGCCTCATCTGTAAGGCCACAGCGGATTCTTTCCTCACAGATACCTGTTCGTGCCAATGCTTCGGGCACTTATAAAAAAAGACCCCATCCTGTAAAAGGACGAAGTCTGATTCGCTGTACCACCTGTTACATTATACGGGCCTGTTGTCCGATCTCCCTCAACTCTGTCCTGTGGGGACGCCATTATCCATGTCTCTGCATGGCGGACATCTTTGTATCTGCCGATATATGTTCCCTGTAACGGAGGAAATCCGTCAGCTCTTACTTAATCTCTTCGGAACTGAAGCTCGGGAGTGATATTCTGCCATACTTATTCACCACGGGCTCACACCGTCCCCGTTCGCTGAAAGCATCTGCTGTAAGGCTTTCCGTATAACATACTGTCTCCGTCATTGCTTTTTCTATATACGGTGTATATTATAGGTTGGGGAAAATCCATATGTCAAGTCTTTTCAGGGATTTTTTATTCTCTCCATGGCATCCAGATACGCATTTCTCCATATTCACGGTTATCCCATGCAAAATACGGAATCAGCCGCACCTGTATACTCTGTTTTTTCTCTCCTGTAAAAGACTGATACAATTCTTTCGGATCATATTCTTCATGAATAATCCGATATGCCTCCGTTTCCAGAATTCCGATTTCTCTGTTTTTGATCTGCATTGTACTTTCTTTGAATGTGCTGTGAATATTGATGCAGATATCATCCAGCGTATCTGTATTCGCATCAGGGCTTTCCATGCAATATACCAGAGGACCTTTTTCTACTGCAATAAGCTGGCTGTCTTCTTCAACCATAGGATGCGCCATGGTAAATCTGACCGGCATTTTCAATTCAAGCTCAATTTTAGCTCCTGCAAGCTTTTCAATGTGAACCGGCTGATAGCTCTCCCTCATGGTTTTATCAAGCCTTTTTTCCCCCTGAGCGGTTTTTATACTTCCTGCTTCTGCCCATTTTGGAATTCTCAGATTTAATGTAACCGGTTTATCGCAGGTGACATTTTTGAATTCGAATGTGATTTTTCCATCATACGGATACTCTGTTTTTTGCTTCAGAGTAAATGCCGCTCCGTTCTTAAGGGTAAGTGCTGCTTCACATTCTCCGTATATACCGGTATAAATACTGTCATCAGATACGGTATACGCATACTCTCCGGACTGCGTTACCATACGTGCAAGATTCGGAGGACAGCAGTAACTGATAAGATATTCTGTACGTGTAAGCGGCCAGATCAGTTTATATTCCAGTTTTTTTGCTCTGCGCAGCATATTTTCATAGAAAAATTTCTTTCCATCCAGACTTACAGCTGCCAGATTTACATTCAGAAGAGCCCGCTCAATCACATCAAAGTACTCTGCTTTCGGTTCAATAAGAAACATTCTGTATGCCCACATCACAAGACCGATTGATGCACAGGTTTCATTATAAGCAGTCACATTCGGAAGCTGATACTCATATCCGAATGCCTGATGGATCAGCTGATGGTTCCAGAAATCACCGTAAGGAGAGGCTCCGTTATATAACGCTCCCACACCGCCTGTAAGATAAATTTTGGTATTAACCATATTTTTCCAGACCTTGTGAAGAACATCTAAATATTCTTTGTCCCCTTCTTCTGCATAAAGATCTGCCACACCTGCATAAAGATATGTTGCTCTCACTGCATGTCCTATAATCTTCTCGTGTTCTTTTAAGGGCAGTCTGTCCTGATTATCGTCCATGCCTTCCTTCACGGAATCACGCAGTACAATCGCCTTGTGTGCCAGATCCAGGTATTTTTTTTCTCCGGTGGTACGGTACATTTCAATAAGTCCCATGTAATGTGACGGGCACACAGCAGTCTGTACTTCCCCTTTTTTCTCTGCTTCCGCATACATATTTTCCAGAAAATCTGCTGCTTTTCTTGCAATATTCAGGAAGTTTTCTTTTCCTGTGATTCTTTTATAAAGACACGCAGAAGTAAACAGATGTCCCATATTGTAAACTTCAAATTCGTTAATGTCTCCCAGACGTCCCTTACGGGTACCATTACGCATGCCAATAATCTGTTTTGTGGAAATATATCCATCCTCTTCCTGGGCACGCCCGATCAGGTCAATATATTCATCCAGTTTGTCCAGACGGCTCTGATCCTGAAGCTGTTCAGCAGAATACAGCTGTGATTCCATCCATTTGTAGAAATCTCCATCTCCGAAATCACTTCCTCCAAATTCACCTTCTTTTTCTCCCGCACAGATTCTGAAATTTTCTACTACATGTCCTGCATCCAGTGCCTCAAACATTTTCTGAAGATGTGGAACTGTACTTTCTGCACAGTTCTCCACAGCATCTTTCCAGAAACCTCCTGTCCATTTGATCTGGTCATATTCTGCTCCGCTTACCTTCGCATATTTTGATTTTCTTGTATCCGCAAGCATGGTTTTTCCTCCTAACCTTTTACTGCTCCGCTCGTCATACCCTCGATAACTGTCTTGTTAAGAATCAGATAAATAATAAGCATCGGGAATACGCTGATCGCGATAGACGCAAAAATCGCACCCCAGTCTTTTGTTCCGAACTCATTTTCAAAATAAAGAAGTCCTGTCTGTATTGTTTTCAGTTTGCTGTCACTGATAAATGTCATGGAAAACAGCAGATCATTCCATTTATAGAAGAACTGCAGAACCAGAACAGTAACTGCTGCATTTTTCATCAATGGAAAAACTATATGCCACATCATGGAAAAAATTCCGCATCCGTCAATTACACTTGCCTCAAGAATCTCTCTCGGAAGAGATCTCATGTAGCCTGTTACAAGGAAAATAGAAAGAGAAAGACCAAATGCAATATAAGTCAGGATCAGACAAAGTCTTGTATTTGTAAGTCCCAGATTATTGTATATCTGAAACAGCGGAAGCAATGCTGTTGCAACCGGGACCATCAGTCCCAGAAGGAAAAAATCTGCAAAGAAATTTTTCATTTTCCATTCCATCTGAGTTACCGCAAAACCGATTGTCATACTTAAAATCACAATAAATACAAGTGCCAGTGCTGTATAGATCAAACTGTTTTTAAAGTACAGCCCCATATTTCCTCTTGTCCATGCTTCCACAAAATTTTTAAGATAAAATCCGTCCGGAAGTGCAAAAGATGGCTTTGTTACAAACTCAGATGACTTTTTAAACGCACATGTAAACAACCAGAAAATAGGATACGCATCAACAATTACAACCATTATAATAATGATTTTTTTGATAACATCCACCGGGGTGATTGTCTTTTTTCCCATTTTTTATGCCTCCTTTACATCAAAGAAACGAATAATTCTTGTTCCGATAATACAGATCAGGAAAATAACAATAGCAATCGCACTTCCATATCCATAATTTCTATATTCAAATGCTACATTATACATATACATGGATAAGGTTGTTGTTGCATTTCCAGGACCACCGTTGGTAAGGGCAATTGCAGATTCAAATACTTTAACAGTACCTGCAAATGCAAATACAAGACATGTGATTGTAATCGGACGAAGTAACGGAAAGATAATATTTTTAAACATCTGCCAGGAATTACATCCATCAACTTTTGCGGCTTCAATAACATCATCAGGAATATCAATAAGACCACCGTAAAAAATTACCGCATAGAAACCAACAGATACCCAGATATCCATAACACTCAGGCATCCCAGGGCTGTACTTGCCTGTCCGATCCATGCCTGTACCTGATCATGAAGACCAACTGCATCCAGAATGCTGTTTAACAGACCATAATTCGGCTGGATCTCATAGATTTTACGAAACAGCTGTCCAACAGCTACTGTAGGAAGGATTACCGGGAAAAATGTGATAGTACGAATCAGATTTTTAAATTTAACAAGCCAGAAGCGATACATCATGGCCAGTGCCAGGCCCAATACTACCATGCCAAGCATCGTGGTAAAAATATACTTTATCGTTACCAGAAGTGCTGTATGAAATTTTGAATCTATCAGAAGTTTGGAATAATTCTTAAGACCGCTGAAGCTCCAGCTCAGTCCCGGGGTTCCTGAATATAAAGAATACACAAATGACCAGATTACAGGTATAAATACCAGTCCTACATAAAGGATCAGTCCCGGAACAACAAATAACGCAATTGCTTTTTTATTTCCTAATACACGTTTCATTCTGTTTCCTTGCCTTTCTCATAAAAAGAGTATTGAAAATGACATCTTATTCTTTCTGCCACTTCCAATACTCTTAATCAGTCCGTTATTTTTGCAGCTTAGTTACTGATCGTATATGCTTCTTCAATAGAATCCATATATGCAGCTCCATCCATATCACCATTCAATACAGACTGAATATTATCCTGTGCAGTTGCTTTTGTCTCATCATTCATGTATGCTTCCCACCATGCGGTAGAAGTTTTTGCATCAGCGATAGCATCAATTACTGTCTGGGTGATAGAGCTGATATCTTTTGTATCCACATCATATGTATAGCCACGTACTGACTGATACTCGCTCATTGCATAGTTACCGATGTTCTCAACAAAGTACTGTAAAAATCCGGCCATTGCACCATCATATTTATCCTGTGACAGGCAGAGGATATTACCACAGTTTGCAGGAAGCTCAGATGCCTCACTTACAGACTCATCAACTACAGGAACACCCATGAATCCAATATTATCCTCTCCGGAAGGATTCGTATCTTTATCTGTGATAGAGGATGTGAACCAGCTTCCGTCATAAAGCATTGCACACTGACCATTTAACAGCATGCCCTCTGCAGTTGTGTTATCAACTGTCGTAGCACCTTCACCAAAATATCCTTTGTCAGCCATATCAGCTACCATCTGTGCTGCCGCTACAAATCCGTCATCTGTAAATTTAAGTTCACCCTCGCAGGCTTTCTTTACTGCGTCTGCACCCATTGTACGATATGCATAGGCATTTACAATACGTGTTGTAGGCCATTTATCAGATCCGCCTGTTGCAATTGGCTGAATTCCTTTTTCTTTTAAAGTATCACATACTGCAAGGAATTCATCCCATGTTTTCGGTACTTCCACACCTGCATCTTCAAATACAGATTTATTATACCAGAATCCCTCGATATTCATTCCGAATGGAAGATCATACAGATCATCTGTATCAGAAAGAGAAGTCATGATGCTCTTTGCGCTGTCCATTACCTTATCTTCGTCGCCCATTCCTTTAAGCTCTTCGGAAATATTCACGACTTTTTTTGCCTGGATCAGTTCTCTCAAAGGAACACCTGCTGAGTATGCAAACAGATCCGGAAGGTCATTTGATGCTACCAGTGTGGAAACTTTTGTACTGAGATCTGAGGAGGATACATACTCATATTCATAGCTGAAGTTCGGATTTACATCTTTGATGTAGTTGTCAAGGATTCCTGTAAGGATCTTGCCATCTGCGCTATCCTCTGCCCAGATTGAAAGAACTTTGATCTTTTTCTCTGCTGATGTGTCAGGATCTGTTGCTGCACTTACGCTTAAAGATCCTGCCATCAATGAAATTGCTGTTGCTGCAACCATAACTAATGCCATTGCTTTTTTCTTCATTTCAAAACCTCCTAATACAATTTTCGTGTTATCTTTAAGCTGGTTTAATTCTAACATCCTACGTTTCATATTGATAGTCCGTCATTTTTTTGAAAATGTACAAATTTTATAGAATCCCCTTATTTCGCCTTACGGACACCACCTTTAAACTGCATAGGAGTAACGCCTTCTTCTTTTTTAAAAATATTGCAGAAATACCGGTAATTATTATATCCTACAGCCTCGCTTACCTCCTGAACCTTAGCCCCTTTAAGAAGAAGCTCCTTGGCATGAGCCATGCGGATCTGAGTTAGATATCTCACAAAACTGATCCCTACTTCATCTTTAAAGAGAATACTGAGATATGCATGATTCATATGTACCATTTCCGCCATCTCATTCAGACCAAAATCCTGATCATAATTTTGATTAATATAATCCAGTATCTGAGTAATCACTCTGTGTGAGCTTCCGATTTTTCTTACGGAAATTTTTTCAAAAATTCTCTGAAGAATGAGAAATACGTATTCGTCCACCTCTTCTTCTGTTTTCAGCTCCTCAACATTATTAAAAAAAGGAAAGTTAAAGTCATGCTCATACTGTTTCCATTTCTCGTAAAAAGCAGCAGAAGCGGCCATAATAAGTTTATAGCTCTCTTCTTTATATTCCGGCAGACTTTTTTCTGCTTTCTTCATCAGCATCTGGATTCTTTTTGTTTCTTCCTCCCATTTTTCTGTATTGCTGTCATTGATCATTTCCACAATGGCATTAAGGGAAAGTCTCAGATTCCGGATTACCTTTTCATGTTCTACATCTGTTTTATTTGGTCGTTTTTTTAATTCCTCATCTATTTTTTCAAGAGTATTTTTCAGTTTATCCATGGTCACCGGTTTATCTACATAGCTGTGGACTCCCAGTTCCATTCCTTTCCTTGCATATTCAAACTCTTTATATGCACTTATCAGTACAAACACCATATCCGGATATTTTCTGTAAAAATGTTCGATAACCTCAAGGCCGGAAAGTCCTGGCATACGAATATCCACAAGAACAACATCAGGACGTACTTTTTCAATCAGTTCCAATGCCATCTGACCATCAGAAGCAGACCCGACCATCTCATAATCTGCACCAATTCTTTTCAGCATGACCCGGATTCCTTCAATAGTCAGATATTCATCGTCTATTACTACCAGTTTCTTCATCGCTTTATTTTATATCCTCATTTCATTTTCCATAAGAACGATCTTCACCCTGGTTCCTTTTCCAGGTTCACTCGTAATCACTACTTCTGAATTTTCACCATAATACAATTCTATTCTTTCTTTTACATTGTTTATCCCATATCCTTTATTCAGTTTTGACATATCATCAATTCCCACTCCGTCATCAATAACGGTAAAAACAATTCTTTCTTCTTCCTCATGTCCGGTGATCCAGATATTTCCTTCTCCTATTTTTGTCTCCAGACCATGATATACTGCATTTTCTACAAACGGAATCAGCAGAAGCTTGAGTATCTTTTTATCCATAAGGCTGCTGTCCACCTGTATCTGAACGTGGAATTTATCTTTATAACGCATATTCTGAATTGTAATATAAGCACGGATATGATCCAGTTCATCTCTGACCTGAATCAGATTACTTCCTTTATTCAGACTCAGTTTAAAGTTGTCCGAAAGAGCCGCCACCATCGTAGCAATCTCATCTTCCTCATGTACAATTGCCATGCAGTAAAGAGCATCCAATGCATTATAAAGAAACTGGGGATTGATCTGCTCCTGTAAGAGATGAAGTTCCTGTTCTCTCTGTTTGATCTTGGCATAAAGAAGCCGTTCTCTTAAAACCAGATTATTATTTACCATCTCTTTAAATTTCTGTCCCAGAAGCCCCACTTCACTGTCATCGAATTCTTCCGTAATATTTCGTGTGCCTTCCTCCACGCTCTGCATGGTTCGTTCCAGCTTTTTCAGGGGCATATATATTCTTCTTGCAATGGTATGAGAAACAAACATACCGACGCCAAACAAAATCAGTATCATTATGCTGATAAGAGTGCCAATACTGATTTTCTGAGCATTTAACTCACTGGACTGAATTCCGCTTATCAGCTTCCATCCATTTACAAAACTTCCTCTGGTGCTGAAAATATACGAAGTTTTTCCTGACTGTACAGAATCTTCTATATATGCCTTATAGATTCCTTCTTTGTAATTTTCATCTCCCTGAAAATAAATCAGCTGATTTTCTTTATTTTCATCCACAACCATAAAACAGTTCGTTTTATAATTTCCCCGGTTCTCAAACGCTTTTTTGAAAATATTTTTAGATACATTTACAACCAGATAACCTACTCCGCTGTCTTCCTGATAACCTCTGAGATACTTCACAATCGACAGGGTATCTTCTTTTCCTGTAAGAGCATTGCTGCCCAGGATGAGTTCTTTTCCATCTGCATCCTGGGCTTCTTTTATCCAATCCTGTTTCAGTATTTCTCCATTTCGATAAAACGAAGTATATTGAGACAAATCGGATTTCTTTGAATGAATATGAAGTTTTCCGTTAAGACTGACAGACAGCACTTCCTGAACCGATGCCTGTTGCAGTGTCAGCTCATTTACACTTTTTTCCAGTATTCTTGTTTCTTTTGAAGAAAAATAAGATCCCTCTTCCTCTCCTGCCTCTGAAAGTGCTTTCATATAAGCCTCCTTCAGAAGCAGATTTCTCATTCCTTCTATAATACTGTTGAGCTGCAGTTCCACAATATTATCTGAAGTCTGCAAACTATAATAAAAGTCCTGCTGATAGTTCTCCACAATTTTATTCGTAGTCAGCATAAAAGTACCGATTCCAAGAACCAGCATTGAAAAAATAGAGATGCTTATGATTGCAATCTGAATCTGCTGTTGAATGGTGCGTTGTTTTATTTTCACACTGCCAGTCATATCTTATAATGCCTTTATCTTTAACATCTGTCTCACTTCATCCGGTGTCATCGGTTCCATGCCTTTACCGCGGATCAGCTCTGTGGCAGCTTTTATAAGCTCGGCATTGGTTTTACACCGTACTCCGTTTTCCAGATAATCAGAATCCTCAAACCCTAATCTTAATGATGCAGCTCCCATATCCAGTGCTTTTCTCACCATATTAAAATCTTTTCGGTTTGCCTCTGTATAACCCCATAATACTTTTTTTCCATCTTCAGGAAACGTCTCATACAGATATTCTTTCATATGACGAAGAGCATTTTCTGTTGCAGGCATCTCTCCCCCGTGGCCAAATACCAGAGCAAAAAGGATCGGATCTACAAAATGAAATTTTTCATCCAGCTGACGTACTGTATTGATCATACCAAGCTCAAATACCTCTATCTCCGGTCTCTTGTCTTCACGGATCAGTTCTCCCACACAATATTCCACATCATCAATAGGATTTTTGTATACAGACTTCCCAAGATTTACAGAACCGACATTCAGACTGACCGCTTCCGTATAGGCTGCATAACAGGGCTGTACTCTTTCTCTGATCGTAAGATCTGAAACTCCACCTGTGGAAATCTCCACCACAATATCGCAGGCTTCACGAATATATCGGATAGTTTCATCCATAAGCGTCATATCCGGAGTAAGCTTTCCATGTGCATCTCTTACATGAAGATGAACCATGGATGCACCTAATTTCCAGCATTCGATCACATCATCTGCTATTTTTCTCGGATTGATATCTGTATCTGATGCACTTACCGGTGCTACAGAAAGCATTATTTTCTTCATATTTTTTCTCCATTCCAATATACATAATGATCAGTTACTGTCCGGACAATCTTATCTTTCTCTCTTTTTGAAATTACTTCCAGAATCTGTCTGTGAAGTTCTGCAAAATGCTCAACCTCTCCTTTCTCGATCACTTTACGTATTGCTTCCAGACGTGAGGGAACAGTCAGTCTGGTTATATATTCCGTAATTGTTACAATCTGTGGATTCTCCGATAATTCTGCAATTCCTGTATGAAATTCCGTATCTGCTTCCATAATTTTGTCCGGATCCGGTTTGGGTTCATTCAGCACAATCTGCATTTTCTCCTGTATTTCATACAGCTTTTGAATTTTTTTCTGCTCCAGCTCTTTCTCAAGGATAACATTCAGCGTACCAATCTCTATAACAGCCCGAAGCTGCACAAAATCTTTCCAGCTGTTTTTTCTCAGAATAATCTGATACAGCATAGGATCAAGTAACTTTTGATTGTAGCTTTCACTGACAAATGTACCATCCGCACGTTTAATATAAACAACGCCATTTGCTTCCAGCTTTTTAACTGCTTCCCTCACAGAATTTCTTCCTGCCTCATATTCTCTGCACAACTCTACTTCTGTGGGAAGTTTTGAACCTGGCTGGAATCGTCCGGAAATAATTCCCGACACGATGCCATCAGTAACTTTATCAACTACTGATCTTTTCTTCCCATTTTCACTCATTTTATTTTACGGTTCCCTTTCTGATAAGTGCTTTCTTTAATTCTGCTGCACCAAATCTCGGACTGGAAAGAACTACCTTTCCAAATTTTTCTGCAATATACTCTTCACAGTATGCCATGCTTCCCTGTGCAAAAAGTACCACATCCACATCATCTGCAATCTTTTCGATACTTTCTGCCATTCGTGCACGGAACTCATCCTGATTCAGACCAAAAGCACCTTCAACAAGACAGTCAACCAGTTCCACATGCTTTCCGCATTCACGGCTCATACGGACAATGGTATTCTTAGTTGGTTCCAGCGTTGTTGCAAGGGTTGCTACTACACCGATTTTCTTTCCCTGTCTTACTGCTTCTCGACACATTTCTTCATCTACACGGACAACAGGAACCCCGATATACTTTGCCGCATCCTGTGCCGCATCTGCAACTTCACCTACTGACGAACAGAGATTCAGCATTGCTTCACAGTCTTCCCCAACTGCTTTCATATACATTCCAATCAGTCTGGCAGCTGCCTTTGGTGTTACATATCCGGCATCTCTTGTCTCTGCCAGAATAGACGGATCTTCAAGGCTGTATAATTCTACATTTTCCCCAAGCTGCTTTTTTACTTCTTTCTCAACAAGCTCAATAAGCTCCGGTGTTGTGCTGGTATAAATTAATCCTACTTTCATTTTCTGATCTCCTTTATTTATTCATTAAAATTTCTACTGCTTCACATAAAGTTGTTATTTCTCCCACATTTCCGGGAAAAATAACATACGGAATACCCGGAAATTTACTTTCCTGACCTGTCTGCCACACAGGAATTCCCGGTCTGATCTGTCCAAGAACTTTTGCATGTTTTACTTTCAGAGCCTTTACTCCCACATCACTTGATGTAATTCCGCCTTTAGCAATAACGAAAGCCGGTGTTACTTCAAGTTCTCCTACACATTTCTGCAGCGCATCGCTGATTTTCACCGAACGTTTCAGTGCTTCTTCCGGCGTATCGTTTTTTACTTTCAGAAGAGTTCTTTTTGTAGAAACACACACGGTAGTTCCATGGCTGATCAGGTTCTGAGTAACAGTAATAACCCGTCTTGTCTCTTCTTCCAGTTTCTTTTCCTCAAGAACCAGATCGGAATTTAATTCTATAAATGTAATATCCGAAATATTTTTCAGTTCATTTAACTGTGCTGTCGTTTTTGCCGTATGGCTTCCTACTGCAATGATTCCGCCATTTTCTGTCTCCCTGCTGATCATCTCTTTTCTTGTAAGATATTCTTTATCGGAAATGTCTCCAAAAGCTTTTACCAATGCGGCCGCTGTACGAAAAGTGTAATGTTTTCCCTGTGCAATGGCACGATAAAGTGCAGTACAGAAAATTTTCACATCAACATTGTCAATCGCATTTACTATAATTTTTTCATAATTTTTCACAGACATCAGTTTCTTCTGAATCTCAGTATAATTCATACTGCGAAGAAGCTCCAGAGAAATTGTAATACAGTCATCCGCTTTGAATTTTCCTCTGGTCTTTTCTTCCACGTACTCGCATAAGTTGCTGGATATATATCCGAATGTCTCATCACCGGCAAACTCTGTCTGTCCTGCCGGTACAAGTTCCTCACCGTATTTTACATAGTGAACATTGTTCAATGTAAATCTGCCACCTTCTTTAAAATACGGACAAAGAATCTCTCCGTCTACTTTCCAGGAATTTCTTTTTTCCATTTCTTCTTTTACAATTTCAGTTTCCAATGGAAAATGACCTCTCAAAGTAGAATCACTTCTATTGATAATACAGTATTTCATACCCGTTTCATCTGCCGCGATCTGAACATTATTTACAATTTCACGATGAGCTTTTATTGTTTCTTCTTCTGTAAAACCGCGGGAATTTGTCAATACAAAAAAAAGTTTGTTTTTCTCGGCAAACCCTTCTTTCATACTTTCTACACTCCAGTCTGTATAAACAGACACATCATGTACTGTCTGTACACCTGTCGGGTCATCATCAAGAACTACGATTTTCAGACAGGAGCTTTCTGCTTCCTCTGTCAGTAATCGATTCACTTCTTCCACATCTGGAAGCTGATATTTATTCAGGATATCAGCACTGATTATTTTCTCATTCATCAAACATCCTACCTTTGCTTTTAAAAAAATTTGATATAACTCTGGCACTTTCTAGCTTCATAGTATAAACATCCTACCTTTAAAATACAAGACGAATCAATAATATTTTGACATAATCTAAAAAACTCTTAATGGAAATTTCACAGACTGCAAGTGGTTTTTCCGAAAAGAAAGTGGTATACTACTACAGAATCTCGCAGATGCTCCCTGTGTCTGCTTTATTATCGGGCAAAAAATTTCTGCCCGGCTCTACATTGAAAGGTAATTTATGATGAACACTAAGAAAAAACGATCCCTGCGCCGGATCTTTGCAAGTATTCTCTGTATAGGAGTCCTGTTTACAGGCGCTGTTCCCTGCAGTGCTTCCGCACCGCTTGGTTACGATGAGTATGGCGATCCTATCGTCACTGCAACACCTGTTCCGGACAACAGTGGACAGAGCAGCCAGACTATCGCAGTCGCACCTGCACATTCCAGTTACTATTCACAGGCCGCTGACACAGATTCCATTGAAGGCTGGCCGACAGGCCCGAATATTGAAGCCCAGGCTGCAGTACTTATGGATGTGAACACAGAAGCTGTTCTCTATTCCAAAAATGCTGATACACAGATGTATCCGGCCAGCATTACCAAGATCCTGACCACACTTCTGGCCTGTGAAAATTTAGGTTCAAAGGATGACATCACAGTTTCCGAAAGTGCTTCCGCCAGCGTATCTGCCGGTGACTCCAGCATTTACGCAGCTCCCGGCGAGAAATTCACAAGAGATCAGGCATTGATGGCTGTCATGCTTCAGTCTGCCAACGAAATGTCCGTTGCCGTTGCCGAGAAGGTTTCCGGTTCTGTAAAGAAATTCACAGAACTCATGAACTGGCGCGCCAAGCTTTTCGGCTGCAAGAACACACACTTTAACAATCCTAACGGTCTTCCGGATGAGAATCATTACACCACAGCCTCCGACATGGCAAAGATCGCCAAATCCGCCTGGCTAAACCCTCTTTTCCGGCGATACTGTACCAAACGTTATTACGAGATCCCGCCTACCAATAAATTTACCGAAGCCCGACAGCTGCTCAATCATCACAAGATGATGAAAAACGGCGAATACTATTATGAAGGTGTCCGTGGCGGAAAAACAGGATATACCGATGCATCCGGAAACACGCTTGTCACCTACTGCAAACGGGGAAATATAACGTTGGTAGCCGTGATCCTGAATTCTACTTCTGCGGCAAATGCTTACAGCGATACTGCTTCTCTTTTCAATTATGGTTTTGAAAATTTTGAAAAGGTGGATATGAAGGTGTCCATGGAGCCAGTCCCGTTTAAGGTACTCCCCTGTGACAAATATATCCTTAAGAATAACGGAAATACCTATCCGTTTTATTATCAGACAAAGGTTTATGTGACTATTCCAAAAGGTATCAAAAAATCACAGCTTAACAAACGCCAGGCCGTTCTTCAGAATGCTGTCGGCCCACTGCGTCTGAAAAGCAAATATTATTATAAGAAACAAATGGTCGGATGGGGAATGCAATACGAACGAAACATCGTATCAGATCTTCTCCTGGCTTCGTAACATTTTCCTGCGGCGGAGAGATTCGTGCTTTTCACGGATCTCATCCGCCGCTTCTGTATCTTCTGCTCTCAGGGTCTTCACCCCGAAATATTTTCCCTCATCCGTTTTTCGAATCCTGATCTTTCCGGCAACAGGTCCATGCTCATGGCAAAGGGCAAGGCTGTAATACACCTTGGGATTGTTGGTACTGAACCAGCGGATTTTCCGCTTGGCAGGACATCTGCAGATGGGACACATGGTACTTACCATGATGCGATCCTTCATCAGACGCTCCTTTGATACAAATTCCCTGGACACAAACTTATCATGGTCTGTATAGGAAATATAGATCTCGCTGTCTCTGGATTTTGGATTCTGATATACATCCAGGGACGGATGACGGATCATGCATGCTTCATCGATCTCCAGGAGTATCCTGGCAGTATAGCTGGCGTCTGCCAGTGCCCGGTGAAAATCACGTTTTTTGGGAAGCTCCAGATAGTCTGTGGCATATTCCAGGGAACGCCTGGATATTCCATCCTCGAATTTTATGCTGAAAAGTTTCTGCACATCATAGTAATGCACTGGCCCTGGCATCAGCTTCAAAAGATTATAGTATTTCATATTGCGCTGAAGTTCCATCACATCCTGGTCTCCCCAGGTAAAAAAGCGATACTCCTCCCCGCACCATTCCAGAAATCTGCGAATCGCCCTTGGAAAAGGAATGCCGTTTTCCAGTTCATGATAATCCACGTGGATCACTTCGTGGATACTGTCGTGGATCCAATGGTACACTTTGGGCTTGATCAGGCACTGAAAGGTATCAACGATCTCTCTTTTTTCATTTAATTTTACTGCCCCGATCTCTATGATCTCAAACGGGAGCCGACTATCCGGATGTCTTCTTCCATCCGGATTCTGGTTCCATTCCAGGTCAAATACAATATAGTTCATGGGTTTTCTGTCCTCTTATCTGACAGTGTGCACAGATATCTTTATGAAGAGCAGGCACTGTGTTCTGCTCCTCTATATCTTATGAACGCAACTGCTTCATGGTCTGATCCCGGTTATTTCCCGGTTCTGCACTCAGAAACAGAATAAATTGCTTCAAACAGCTCCTGCTGGAAGCTTTCTGTATCTGCATCTGTCAGAATCATATCTTTCATTTCATCTTCTTCGTGTAGCCACCAGCGGAAATCGCATAATGTGGCACCCCGTCCGGCACCGTCTGAACAGTCCACATCCAGGAATACTTTTTCTGTTTTAAAGAACTCCGGATGGATGAGATACATAAACGGTACAGCAGCATGGATACTTGCCACGCAGCGATATTTGGAAAAATTTTCAAGTACGTAGCCGGCCATATCTCCACAGGCTCTGGCTGCCGGATCACCGGACTGGCACAGCTTCATGATCTGGTTTCTGGTAAGATTACATTTCAGGGTAGCATCCAGTCCGCACATGATCAGTGGGATTCCGGAATCGAATACGATCTTTGCCGCCTCCGGATCTGCGTAGATGTTGAATTCTGCTGCCGGTGTGATGTTTCCGCCTTTTGCTGCACCGCCTGTAAATACAATTTTTCTGATCTTATTCTTTATTTCAGGAAAAACCTTCAACAGAAGTGCAAGATTAGTCATTGGTGCAGTTTCAATCATTACTACCTGCTCGCCCTCCGGAAGGGCATTCAGAATGTCACGGATAAAAAGCACTGCATTGTCAGAAGCAGCCTCTGTTTTTGCTTCCGGCAGTACGCAATGGCCAAGCCCTGTCTCTCCGTGAAATTCTTCCGCATAAATTGCCGCTTTCACAAGAGGACGTTCCTGGCCTCCTGCCACCGGAACCTTCAGTCCGTAAAAATCCACCAGCTCCAGTGCATTTTTGGTCACTCTTTCTATCCTGGTACTTCCTGCAGATGTCGTCACTGCAAGCAGCTCTAGTTCATCCTGATGTGCTGCCGCATATGCCAGTGCGATCCCGTCATCGATTCCGGGATCACAGTCCATGATAATCTTGATCTTATCTCCCATATATTCACCTCTGTAAAAACTCTTTCCCCAGTTTTATAGTATTGCCGAATTTCCGCTGTTTACCTGTTCCAAGTATAACAGAGTGGGGAGGGAGTGTAAAGTTAATCAGAATTCACCTCTGTACTTCAGGCTAAACGTAAAGAACCCCTCTGCCGGGCATTGGCAGAGGGGTGGAAAAAAAAGGGGGTTATATTCATTTATATAAACAAATGCAATGTGCAATTTGGAGTTTTAAGTCAGGCGGATAAAATTATCCGCATTCGGTCAACCAGCCATTATCTGGTTATCTCTGCAATATCCGTTTGGGTTGTTCCGGATATTGGCTTCAAAGTAAATGCTGATCAATCAATAGAAACAAATTTCTTCTCTTCTGCTTCTTTCTTGGTTTCTTCCTTCGGGAAGGTTACATAAAGGATTCCGTTCTCATATTTCGCATGGATATCTTCATGCTTAATGCTCGAGCCTACATAAAAGCTTCTGTTGCAGGTTCCTGTATAACGTTCTCTGCGAACATATTTACCTTTATCATCCTTCTCGTCCTTCTTCTCTTCTCTGGTTGCCTGAATGTTCAGATAACCATTCTTCAGCTGGATCTTCACATCCTCTTTCTTAAATCCCGGAAGATCGATCTCCAGTTCATAATTGCCATCTACATCACGGATATCTGTCTTCATCATATCCTTCACCTGAGGATAAGCATTGGCAGCTGCCTGACGGCCTGCAGGATATCCCATAAAATCATCAAATAAATCTTCTCCGAAAATACTTGGCATTAACATAACTCATTCCTCCTGATCTATATTCGCTGCGTATTATGCAGGCGTTTTTAATTTACTGTTTCTGAAAACTCTGTAAGAACTTTCTCCGGAAGATTTCTTTTTCTCTCTTCCTTTGTTCTGTATGTACTATAACACGCATTATTAGCACTGTCAATAGGTGAGTGCTAATTTCACACTTTCTTCACATTTTCCCTAAAATGAAAAACTAATTTCCACTCTCAGCCCTTTATGTTCTTTCGCTGAAATTAGGGGTGGAACTTAGTCCTGCAATAAGCTATCCTATAACAAATGCC
>ERZ833782.760-NODE-760-length-36131-cov-12.218400_pt1 | contig 36131 bp, 60 predicted proteins | sample MGYA00519577_ERZ833782 | MGnify/ENA primary metagenome ERZ833782 (study PRJEB31850, sample SAMEA3708745) | human gut metagenome | biome: human gut; feature: human-associated habitat; material: faeces | place: China | collected 2014 ...
AGGAGACCGCAATCTACATTGAGGGAGCAGGGATAGCCCAGCTCCAATGGGGCGGCCTGGAGATTGCAGAAGGAGTCAGAGACGGGTATCTATACTGCAAGCACATCAAGCCGTTTAGCCTGGAACTGTACGGCCAATACTGGACGGCCTGGGATGGGCCGCCGGAAAGGGGAAAAAATAATGAAAATCCCAGCGGAATTTGAGGACATTTTACGGGGTGTAGAGTTGACGGAGAGAGAGAAGCGGTTCCTGCGCTGGATAACCAGCTGGGACGACCACACAATGCAGAACATGAGAACCGTGGTGGAGAAAGTACGGAGCACCCTCTCCACGCTCCAAGCCGAAAACAAGGAGCTGCGGGCCGAGCTGGAGCAGGTGAAGCGGGAGAGGGATGCGGCGGTCAGTGATCTGACATTTGTGGTGAATCAATATCGGCTGGAGACAACAGGAATAGACCTTTGCGGACTTTGTGAGTATGATTTGCCACCAGTAGGGGAAAATGGACAAACCGCAGAATGCCCCGGATTTTATGTGAACGATTGCTTTAAGTGGCGCGGCCCGGAGGAGGGGTGAGCATGGAGAGACTGACATACTGGTGTGACAATGGGCATGGTGGTGGAAAATGGTTTGTAGCTATCGATGCCGAAGGAAGAGAAGATTACGGGCCGCACGTTGACCGCCTCGCAGCCTATGAGGAGGCTGGCTTGGAGCCGGAGGACTTCAAACGAGCATTTAGTGAGGATACTATTTTGAAGTTGGCTGGGCAAGCCCTTGGCATAACGCCTGACCGCCTCCGCGAACTGGCCCAGACGGACAAAGACGGAAAAATAAAAGCGTACATCGTGGATAGCTTTTATTGCGATATCTGCCAGAAACGGCACGACAGGATAAAAGAGATCAAAGTTTATTTGACCCGCGACGCTGCCGAGGCCGCACTTTCAGAAAGAAGGTAGTTTATGCCAAGCAAAAAAGAAAATGGACGGTATAAGCATGGAGGAACGGGCACCAAATTATATGAAGTTTGGTGTTCAATGCGGGCAAGGTGCAATAGAAAAACTGATAAAAGATATGACCATTATGGAGGGCGTGGCATTTCCGTTTGTGAAGAGTGGAGTGATTTTGTAGCATTTAGAAATTGGGCGCTCAAAAACGGATATCAGGAAGGCTTAACAATCGATAGGATAGATAACGATGGCCCATATTCTCGAGAGAATTGTCGCTGGACAACAAAGAAAGTACAAAACAATAATCAATCTACCACAACCATCATTAAAGTTGGAGATGTTGAAAAGCCACTACATATTTGGGCGGATTTTATTGGCATACCGCCAGAGGCATTAAGACGACGGCTTTATGACGGATGGAACGTCGAAAGAGCGTTGTTTGAAAAGATAGATACAACCAAATGCCCTAAAAAATATAGAGCCGCACTGCGGAGGGAGCAGGAAAAGGAGAAGGAGGCCGAGCATGAGTAACCTGATATTTATGGATGCTGAGTGCCCCAACTGCGGCGGAAACTGCGGGAACGGAGGGCGTGGAGATACCTTCTATTGCCCCTCCTGTGGCTGGAAGGGGAAAATAAAGGGCGCCGAAAATGACATGAAATTTATCGAGGAATATATTCGGTTTTGCATCGAACGTGACAAGGAGGCCAACCTAGACGAAGCCATCGAAAAGTACCTGAAAATCAAGGAGGAGGACAACAAGTGAATAAACCAAGAATTGCGCAGGTGCTGGGTGTTGAGGTAGGCGAAGAATTTACATACGATTTCGGCGCAAATCAGGTAAATAGAGGCGCCTTCAAGATTGGAGCAGACGGGAAGCGATATTATAAGACGGGAGATCTCTGGAACCCTTGCTACAATGAGGATGATTTGGCTGTAATTATCAACCACCCAGACCGCATCATCCGCAAGTCAAAGCAGGAGCAGGAAGAAAAGAAAGTGGACAAACCGAGAATTTGTGAGGTTCTGGGGGTTGAGGTGGATGAAGTTTTTACAATCGAAACGCCGGTTCGAAAATCCACTTATTGCAGAATTGATGAAGAAGGGAAAATCTATAACACGTGTATAGAGACACTCTGCTATGCCATAAACCACCCCGACCGCATTATCCGCAAGCCCCGCTGGACGCAGCAGGAGGTGGAGAGGGCGAAGGCTATCAAAGTGCTATATCCAGTTGTTAAAACATTGGCATACGTTGATATAGTGGGACAGACATTTTACATGTATGATGACGAAGACAACTATAAGGGCAGTCTTGATAACCTTGATGAAACGTTTCCTACGCTGAGGAGCATAAGGCGGGCCACATTGGACGAGATCATCGGAGGTGCCCAATGACCAGAGAAATCCTTTTCAAAGCCAAGCGGCTGGATAATGGAGAGGTGCTATATGCGGACACATGGGTATAAAGGAACAGATGTATATCGCCTGTGGGGGCAGATTGTAACAAGATGTGAAAACCCAAACGCCAAAAGTTACAGATGGTATGGGGCGCGTGGGATTACTATGGATGATACATGGAGAAGCGATCCAAAATCTTTTTGCGACTGGGCGATTGCGCATGGTTATAAAGCAGGGTTAGAGATAGACAGAATTGACGTGGACGGGAATTATACGCCCAATAACTGCCAGTTTGTTACGCATAAAGAAAACTGCGCCCCTAATAAGCGAAGGTTGAGGGCAACAAATAAAACAGGAGAACGGAATATTTGCTTCTCGAAACATGGGAAATTTGAAGCCTATGCTTACATAAATGGAAAGCAAAAATATATCGGTGCTTATCGTACTCTTGCAGACGCAGTAAAGGCAAGGGATATTGCGGAGGGCTCCATCCACGACGGGGAGGGCGGACAGTGTGAGTGAGTGGATCAGCGTCAAGGACAGGCTGCCGGAAAGTCAAGCGGATGTCCTTGTGGTGGCGTTTTGGCATGAACGCTGGCAGACCATGATGGGCTGGCATAGTGACATGGGAAAGAAGTGGCGTGTCATTACACCACACGGAGAAAGAGAGCCGGGCGGTGTCACCCACTGGATGTCCCTCCCAGACCCGCCGAAGGAGGGATAGCCCTTGAACGAGTTCCCGGAGAGGCTGCGACGGTTAAGAGAAGAGAAAAGACCAGTCAAAAGCATGGTGACGGTTTCGGAGTTATGCGGGCTACCGAGTGGTGCGGTAAGAAAGTATGAGCGTGGGGAGGCGCGTCCTAATATGACAGCCTTGATTGCATTGGCCGACTACTATGAGGTAAGTTTGGACTACTTAACAGGGCGAACAAATTTCAGGTAAAATTTTTTAAATTGTCCTTTTTTGGACAGCAAAGAAAGAATCTTACTTTAAAATGGGAGTGTGGGAGCGTATACCCCTGCGCTCCCATTCTCTTTCATTCCCCTTCCTCCTTCACACGGATGGGGTGGCGTCGGTGCATCTGCCGCCACCCCCTCTGTGTGCAATATGCCGCACGGCTGAAAACCACCCCATTCAGGGTGAAGGGCTGGCGGTGGCTGGTGAAAAGATGTTGGTCGGTCTGAAAACATTGAGCGGTGGCGGAATAAGGTAGACGCTATGGTGACGGGTAGAGTGGCACCTATTATCCTGCTCGCGGTATGGGTATCGTCCCTCGGGTTTGCAGGCCGCAGTAATGCGCGACGGGCGTTAGACAGCAATCCACTCATGTGAGGTGCAAATCCTCACCCGCTCAAAAATAAAGCCGCCCCCGAAGGGGCGGAAGGATGGTTATGTTTTAGATTTTCGTTTGGCATAGGCAGCTCGTTCTTTTGCCCGAACCAGCTCTGGATTCTCCGCGCGTTCTTTTCGGCGCTTTTCATTCCTGGCTGGATAGTAAGTTCCCTTGTTGGCCTGGTTCCAAGCCCGTGAGGCTGGACGATCCACCTTGCGGACGGCCTCATAGGCGCAGTCGGGACAATACTTTTGCCGGCCAGAGTTTACCACATACTCTTTCCCGCAGACGGTGCATTTATCGATACTACCGAGAGGGCGGTCAGCCTTTCGCCCCTTTTTTCTCCGCCTCGCGTCTGCTTCTCTACTCCGCACCAGGCGGCAGGCCGGGCAATACCATGCGCGGGGGCCGCCATCAAAGACAGCGCCGCACTGGCGGCAGGTACGGGGCTTTACAACAACAGCCATCAGAGAAGTCTCCTCAACTCCACGCCAAGCGCGTCAGCGATTGCTAGCAGATTCTTGGCGGTGAGGTTTCCGGCCTCGGACTCTCCAAGCTCGACTCGCTGGATTTGGCGGATATTGACGCCGGATGCCTCCGACAGCTCCTTTTGGCTGAGGCCCGCCGCCCGGCGGTACCACTCCAGATTGGTGATGGGGTTGTTATGGCAGTCGCGCCCATAGTTGACCAGGGAACAGGCGGTGCAGTCGCCGTCTGCCCGCTGGCAGTCACCATACTTACGCCTCATGCGAGCACCTCCACAACAACAGCGTCCGCAATTACGATCTCGCCAGGATCTTCGCCATAAGTGTAAGAGTTCCCGGCTACTACGGCAACATAATCGCCGAAATAATCTTTCGCAAGTTCAGCTTCGTCAGAACGGATAACGGATACTCCGGGGAGTTCTTCGCCGGTGTCCTCTCCATCATCCCAAATGTGGGAGCAATGATCCATTTCACCGAGGGAAAAAGGGACTTCCTGGACACGGATACCAACGACTTCATAGTCGTAAAACAGTTCGTCAGCGAGTTCCTTTACTCTGCGGATCATTTCATCGGTAACCTTCATCGTAATGACCTCCTGGGGTTGGCCCCCTCTTGATGATTCTATTATACGCTAATATTGGCATATTGTCAACAAGAAAATGCTAATATTAGCATAAAATATTTGCCGCCCCGCAGTTGCAGGAGACGGGGGTGACACCAATGAGAGGAAACGCATGGCGGGATATTCCCCCGCCGCCTCTCCAATCAAATCGAAAGGAGACCTCTCACATGAACGAAATGAAGCTCTTTGAAAACCCTGAATTTGGGGCGATCCGGACGGTTGAAGTAGGCGGAGAGCCCTGGCTGGTGGGCAAGGACGTGGCCCAGGCGCTGGGGTACAGCAACCCACGGGATGCGCTCGATCGACACGTTGATGACGAAGATAAAGCTGCCGTCGGGATTCACGACGGCAGCCAGTCCAGAAATATGACTATCATCAATGAGTCTGGCCTATATGCCCTGGTGCTGTCCAGTAAACTACCGGGGGCGAAGAAGTTCCGCCGGTGGGTCACGGCGGAGGTGCTGCCAAGCATCCGCAGACATGGCCTATACGCGGTTGACCAGCTGATCGAAAATCCTGACCTCGCAATCCAGGCGTTTTCTGCTCTAAAGGAGGAGCGGGAGAAGCGAAAAGTTTTGGAGGCGGAGAGAGAGGCCAACCGGCCAAAGGTGCTGGTTGCGGACTCCGTGGCTGCCTCCAATACATCCATACTGGTTGGAGAGCTGGCAAAGCTCCTCAAGCAGAATGGGGTGGACACTGGGCAGAACCGTCTCTTTGACTGGATGCGGAACAACGGATATCTGATCCGCAGAGAGGGCACGGATTACAACATGCCCACACAGCGCTCAATGGAATTGGGCCTGTTTGAAATCAAGGAAACTAGCATTACACATGCAGATGGGCACGTTACAGTAAACAAGACTCCGAAGGTGACGGGGAAAGGACAGCAGGTTTTTATCAACATGTTTCTAGGTTAACAACCCACACGGGTGTATCGCTTAACAGGCTGTGACGGCTGGCCGTATCCGAGCCAGCGCTCGACAGTAGGCGGCGATGGTGTACTCCCTTTAGGGCCATATATATAACCCCTACGGGGTTAATATATTGGCCCTCAAAGGGAGTGGGAGTTTGACGAAGCGAGGGGGGTGCGCTGCTACATGGACTACAAAAGCAAAAGATGGCGCGAGCTCTCTCAAAGAGTTATGCGCCGCGATGGCTATATGTGCCAGCTATCTAAGCGATATGGCAAGCGTGTACCAGCAGACCTAGTGCATCACATATATCCAGCAGACGAGTATCCAGAGTATGCGTACTGTGCGTGGAACTTAGTATCACTCTCGCGGAAGATGCACAATATGTTACACGACAGGAACACAAACAGATTGACGGACGAGGGAAAGGCATTACAACGAAGGACGGCACTGCCCGGAGCACCAGGGGTATCCCCCCCGGTCAGTGATTGATGAAAGCACACCCAGGGGAACGGTGAAGGGAACTCTTTCCAACTCTAAACCTAATTTTGACAAAGGGGGATCGCAATGACGGGAAAGCAATGGAAAACTTTATTAGCTCGTCAACTTTCCTCTTTGGGACAGAAGGAGAAGGCATACGAATCTGTGGTATCAACATTAGCTGATATCCTGGAGCAGAGGGATGCGGTTTATGAGCAGTATCAAGCGGAGGGATGCCAGCCGGTGAAGGAGTACACAAATAAGGGAGGGGCAACAAACATCGTAAAAAATCCATTGCTTGTGCTATGGGACGATCTTAACAAGTCCGCTTTGGCGTACTGGCGGGAACTTGGGATGACGCCGAGTAGCTATAAAAAAATGACGGGCGATGCCCCGAAGAAAGAGAAGGCTGGCGGACTTGCCTCTGCCCTCCAAGCTATCGAAGGCTAAGAACTGGCCCACTGTCCTGGAGTACGCCGAATCAATACGGGACGGACGAAAAGTTGCATGTGAGGAGCTGAAACAGACGGTAAACCGTTTTTTTGCGGACTTGGACAACCCTGATTATCAGATGGACCCGAAGGCCCCAGAGTTTTGCATTGGGATTATTGAAAAAACTCTTTGCCACCAGCAGGGTGAGAAGCTAGACGGGACGCCATTGCGCGGCACCCTGTTCCTGCTGGAACCATATCAAAAATTTATAATCTACAATCTGGTGGGATTTAAGCTCAAGGGGACCGATATCGTCCGTTTCCATGAGGCTCTGATTTATATCCCACGAAAAAACGGGAAGACCGGACTAGCCGCCGCGTTGGCGTGGGCACTGTCCCTGCTTTACCGTAAGAGCGGGAGTAAGACCTACATAGCGTCCGCCGCCCTAATGCAGTCGCTTGAGAGCTTCAATTTTTTGAAGTACAACATCAACCGCATGGGAGAGAACCAAAAGGACGGCGGGACCGTCAAAATCATAGACAACAATAACGAGCACAGCATGGAATCAGAATTGGAGGACGGCTCTTTTTTTATCCGGGCCTTGGCTTCCAACCCAGACGCGCAAGATTCTCTTAATGCTTCCTGCGCAATTTGTGATGAAATTCATGCCTTCAAGCAGCCAAAGCAATACAATCTGTTCAAGGAGGCGATGAAGGCCTATACCAATAAGCTGCTGATCGGCATATCTACGGCCGGAGACAACGAGCAGGCATTTTTGGGGCAGCGACTCAAGTATTGCCGGAAAGTGCTGGATAGCACCGTAAAAGACGAGCAGTATTTCATCTTTATGTGTTGTGCGCCGGAGGGAGTGAAGGACGGGAGCGTAGATTTCACAGACCCGCAGATTCATGAGATGGCCAATCCCGGATATGGTATTACCATACGGCCAAATGAAATCCTTAACGATGCATTGCAAGCACAAAACGACCCCCAGCAGCGAAAAGACTTCTTTGCTAAGAGCCTGAATGTCTATACAAATGCGCTTAAAGCTTATTTTGATATAGACGAGTTCAGGAAAAGCGACAGGCAATATGGATGGACGATAGAGCAACTTGCGAAGTTGCCCATTGATTGGTATGGCGGAGCCGACCTATCCAAACTGCACGATCTGACAGCGGCAGCTTTGTTCGGCCGATACAAGGACGTAGACATCATCATCACCCACGCCTTTTTCCCCGTAGTGGCGGCCCATATCAAAGCAGATCAGGACAATATCCCACTATTCGGCTGGTCCGATGATGGATGGTTGACATTGTGCAACAGCCCTACCGTCAATCACGCCGATGTGGTCAACTGGTTTGTGGACATGCGGCGGAAAGGGTTCAAGATACGACAGATAGGCCACGACCGAAAGTTTTGCCGAGAATACTTCATTGGGATGAAGTCTGCTGGATTTAAAATCATAGACCAACCCCAATATTACTACAAAAAATCAGAGGGTTTCCGGCATATCGAACAGAGTGCGAAGGACGGAAATCTCTATTATCTGCATAGCGAAGCGTATGAGTATTGTGTTGAAAATGTGCTGGCAGTGGAGAAAACGGATGACATGATCCAGTATGACAAAGTACAACCAGAACATCGAATAGATTTGTTTGATGCTTCTGTGTTTGCGTGTGTGCGGTATCTGGAAAACCTGGAGAGGGCAAAGAAAGCGAGGGACTGGTTTGGCGAAGATTAAGCAAAGAAGACAAAAGGCAAGAGACGAGCCCCCGAAGAAGCGTGGTGCCGCGTGGCTTTGCTCAAGTGAAGCGTTTGATACGCTGACCTGTCAGGGGTACACGTCATTGTCACACAATCCAGAGATTGCAGCTGGAGTAGATACAATTGCCCGGTTGATTGGGTCTATGACCATCCACCTGATGGAAAACCAAGAAAATGGTGATATCCGAATTAGGAATGAACTGTCGAGAAAGATTGACATAGCACCTAATAGGTACACTACAAGGGAGCAATTTATCCATTGGATTGTGCGTACTCTGTATTTGGAGGGGAATGGCAACGCAGTTGTATGGCCCGACACAAAAAATGGGATTATCCAAGACCTAAACCCCATACCGCCGTCTATGGCCTCTTTTATCCAGGACGGGTGGGGCTACAAGGTTAACATAGGCGGGAAGGAGTATACGCCGGATAGTGTTCTCCATTTTGTGCTCAATCCTGATAGCTGTTTCCCGTGGTTCGGAACCGGATATAGAGTGTCCCTGGCAGATGTAGCTAATAACCTAAAGCAAGCCTCGACTACGCAAAGAGGATTTATGGCATCCAAGTGGAAACCATCAATCATTGTCAAGGTGGATGCTTTGACTGACGAGTTCTCCAGCCAGAGCGGGCGGAAAAAACTGCTGGAAAGCTACGCCATGAGCGGAGAAGCTGGAGAACCGTGGTTAATCCCGGCGGATCAGTTTTCGGTTGAGCAGGTAAAACCTTTGACGCTGTCCGACCTTGCGTTGGACGCGATGGTTACGCTGGACAAGCGCACTGTGGCTGCAGTGTTGGGTATCCCGCCATTTGTGCTGGGAGTAGGCGACTTTAACCGAGATGCATGGAACAACTTCGTAAACACGACTATCATGCCGTTAGCTCGGTCGCTCGAGCAGGAAATGACGAAAAAACTTCTGTATTCGCCTGGATGGTTTTTCCGCTTTAACTCCTGGAGTCTATATTCCTACAGCATCAATGAGTTGGTTTCCGCAGGTGCTGAAATGGTTGACCGGATGGCGTTGCGGCGGAATGAATGGCGCGGCTGGCTCAATCTGCCGCCAGACGCGGAAATGAATGAACTTTTGGCGCTGGAAAATTATCTGCCAGCCGACCGGCTGGGCGATCAGGGGAAACTGGTTCAGAACGGAGGTGAAGGAGATGGAACATAGGTATATCCCGATGGACAAGATGGAGGCCAGAGAAGATGGTGGAGACCTCTACATTGAGGGGTATTTTGCTGTATTTAATTCCGTTTATGAGCTTTGGCCGGGAGCCACTGAGAGTATCGCTCCTGGTGCATTTGACGACAGTGTGAGCGATGATGTGCGGGCCCTGTATAACCACAATACGGATCTTGTGCTGGGCCGCACCTCCGCAGGGACTATGGAAATTAAGCAGGATAGCCGAGGGCTGTGGGGACGCATTAGGATTAACCGGGATGATAGCGACGCGATGAACGCTTACGCAAGAATCCGGCGGGGAGATATTACCGGGTGTTCTTTTGGTTTTGATATCGCAGATCAGGAAACCGAGTACAGGGAAGACGGAACGGTACACTGGACGATTAAGCGGGTATCCCCGCTATACGAAATCTCACCGTGCACGTTCCCGGCCTATCAGGATACTACAGTATCTGCCCGCAAGCATGATTTAGAGGAAGCCAAGCGGAAACGGACAAAACTGTGGAAAAGAGCGATGTTTGAAAAGTTAAAGACATGCTGAAAGGAGAAGACAATGTTAAAAGTGCTAATGCTCCGGCGGTCTATTGACGCCAAAAAGGCAGAGCTGGCAGAGCTGGAGGCCAAGGATACTGAGTTCCAGACGCGAGAGGCGGAGCTCGAGGCATCAATTAACGAGGTGGAGCCCGGAAACGCTGAGCAAGAGGCTGTAGTGGAGGCCGAAGTAGAGAAGTACGAAAGCGAGAAAGCAGAGCACGACGAGAAAAAGCAGACCTTAAGCTCCGATATTGAGCGGCTGGAAAACGAACTGGAGGAGATCGAGCGAATGGCCCCCAAACCTCAATCTCCGGAGAAAAGCAAAAAGAATGAAACTGTGAGAGGTGATACCAACATGGAAATGATGAACATTCGTGCCCTGCCTATGAACCGCCGGGCCTTTGATGCTCTGCCTGGAGAGAGGCGTACCGCGATTCTGGCGCAGGAGGATTCCAAGGCGTTTCTGGAGCAGATGCGTAGCCTTAAGGGCCAGAGCAGAGCTGTCACGGGTACTGAGCTGACAATCCCTATCGTGTTCCTGGAGCTAATTGCAGAAAACATGTTCCGGTATTCCAAACTGCTCAACCGGGTACGGGTGCGCAATGTAACTGGAGAGGCGCGCCAAACTATTGCCGGAACTATCCCGGAGGCAGTTTGGACGGAAATGTGTGGAGCTATCAATGAGCTGTCTTTCGGGTTTAACCAGATTACTGTAGACGGCTATAAGGTAGCTGGGTACATTGCGGTGTGCAACTCGATTTTGGAGGACAGCGACGTAAATCTCGCTTCCTGGATTGTCGAGATGATTTCCGAGAGCATTGGATTGGCAATGGACAAGGCGATCCTCTATGGCAAGGGCTCGGCGTCCCGTATGCCGCTCGGCATTGTTACCCGGCTGGCGCAAACTGCCCGCCCCAGTGATTATCCCGCCTCTGCGCCCGAATGGGTGGATCTGCACGAGAGCAATATCAAGAAGATCGGCGGCGATAGCGTAACCGGCGCTGAGTTTTGGGCGGCGCTGATGGAGGCAACCGGCAATACATATACAACTTATAGCCGTGGAGAACAGTTCTGGGCGATGAACAGTAAGACACACGCAAAGCTGCGATCTAAGCTTATTACCTTTACGGCCAGCGGCGATATTGTCGCCAATTTGGCAGGAACCCTCCCCATTATCAACGGCAATGTCGACATCCTGGAGTTTATGCCTGATGGCGATATTGTGGGTGGCTACGGCGAACTGTATCTCCTGTCTATGCGCGCAGGTATGACGATTGAGCGGTCTACTGAGGTTCAGTTCCTCCAGGACAACACGGTATATAAGGGCAAGCAGAGAGCGGACGGCCAGCCCATCATCCCAGGCGCATTTGTGGCAATCAATATCAACAATCAGTCGGTGACTACTGCAATGACCTTCGCGGCAGATACCGCCAACGATGCACAGCTCCAGGACTTGGCGATTGAGGGCGTGACGCTGACACCGTCGTTTGACCCCACAAAGCTGACCTATTCCGGCGGCACCGCGGCCAAGAACAGCGCAAAGGTCGAGGCCACAGCGGTGCAGCCTGACGCCAAAGTAACTATTGCTGTAAACGGGAAGAACCTGCGCAATGGCGGCACTGCTACCCTGACAGCATCCGCATCTAATACGATTGCAGTTACCGTGCAGCAGGGCAATGCAGTAAGAGTATATACCGTTACCGTGACGGGCGCAGCGGGGGGTTGAATCCCCCCGGCCGCGCTCGCGGGTACGGGGGACGTAAAAAAGCGAGCCCAAAGAGTGGAGGGGTAGAGAGTGACCTATGAAGGAATTTTGAGCATGCTCAAAGTAGACTTACAAATTTCTACGCCTCGAATGGATGAATATTTGCGAGACCTAATCTGGTCAGCGCAGTCTCTGATTACAACCGAGGGGATAAACCTTGACCTGTGCAATCAAGAAGATTGCATGTTGACGGAGATGTATGCGGCTTATCTATACCGTAAACGCCGGGAAGATACAACGGGTATGCCGCGTATGCTTCGGTGGGCGCTTAACAACCGCCTGTTTTCTCAGAAAGCGAGGGAGACGGATGGATGATGTGCTGGTCTTGATTGGGGCGGACATCCAGACCAACGACTTGCTGGAGCAGGTGGAGGGGGACGGCACTCGATCGGAGGTGTTCGGCCGCGTGGAGTCTGTGACCCGTGCGGAATGGTTCGAGGGTGGCCGGGAGGGCATGAAGCCCGCTCTGGTATTTATCACCCCGGCAGTCAATTACAGCGGTGAACAGGAGGCCGAACTACAAGGTGTGCGCTACCGCATCTATCGCACCTACCGAAAGCGGGATACCGACGAAGTGGAGCTGTACCTGGAGGAGAAAGCTGGTGCAGCCAATGGCTAGAATCCGGCTGGATGCTCTGGCAGACGCTATCGGGGCGGAGCTCTCCAGCTATGGCGAAGAGGTCACGGATGAGGTCAAGCGCGTGGTCAAGGCCGCTGGAGAGGACTGCAAAAAGGATATACAACGCCGGAGCCCCAAGCGCACAGGGAAGTATAGGAAGGGTTGGCGCTCTACCGTGGCCTATGAGGGGGCGGACGGCATCAGGGTCAGAGTTTACAATGCGACTGACGGACAACTTACCCACCTGCTGGAGAATGGTCATGCAAAGGTAGGAGGTGGCCGGGTGGATGGCACTCCACATATCCGGCCCGCTGAGCAGGCGGTGGAACGCGAATTGATGCAGAAATTGAAGGAGGCGCTGCAATGACGCAGAAGGAATTAGCCCAGCGCTTAGCTTCAACGGGGCTGCCGGTAGCCTATCAGGCTTTCCGCACCCGGCAGGCCCCGCCCTTTGTCTGCTATCTGTTCTCATACGATAGCCAATTTTATGCGGATAATGGGATGTATTTCTCCGCTGGTCGCTATCAAGTGGAGCTCTATACCAGCAAAAAAGATCCGGTAATCGAAGCCAGAGTAGAAGCGGTTTTGGCTGGGTTGTGCTGGGAGAAGTCTGAGGAGTACATCGACGAGGAGAAAATCTATCAGATTACTTATGAAATCGAGGTGTGATTATGCCTGCCAATAAAGCTAATAAAGTAAAGTTTGGTCTCAAAAATGTGCATTACGCCATGCTGACTGAGGAAGAGGGAAAAGTCACATACGGCACTCCAGTACGTATCCCAGGTGCGGTCAATCTGTCCATGGACGCCCAGGGCGATACCAGCACATTTTACGCCGACGATATGGCCTACTATGTCACTGCGGCAAACGACGGCTATAGCGGTGACCTGGAGATTGCCTTGATTCCAGACAGTTTCCGCAAGGATGTTTTGCAGGAAAAAGAGGACACAACGGACAAGGTGCTGGTGGAGAACGTATCTGCGGAGCCCAAGCCCTTCGCCCTTCTTTTTGAGTTTTCTGGCGATCAGAAGGCTGTCCGTCATGTGCTCTACAACTGCGCGGCTACTCGGCCCAGCCTGACCGGTGCCACCACCACCAACACCAAGGAACCCAGCACGGAGACTATCACTATCACGGCCTCCCCGCTCTCCAGTGGCGTGATCAAGGCAAAGACTACCCCGGATACGCCGGACGAGAAGTATAACGCATGGTATCAGAAGGTCTGGCAGCAGGCTACTGTTGGAGTTTAACAATGGAAAAGACAATCAAAATTGATGGGCGCGATATCCTTTTTCGAGCCACGGCGGCCGTCCCTCGACTCTACCGTATCAAGTTCGGCCGAGACATCATGCAAGACATGCGTGATTTACAGACTGCCATAGAGAAATCAGAGAGTGGGGATCAGCCCATCCCAGTGAAGATGCTGGAGGTATTCGAGAATGTGGCCTATTTAATGGCCCGCCACGCAGACCCGGATATGAAAGAGCACAGTGTGGAGGAGTGGCTGGACACCTTTGGCACCTTCTCCATCTATGAGGTATTCCCGCAGCTGTTGGAGCTTTGGCAGCTTAATAACCTATCCATCGGAGAAAGCAAAAAAAAACGAACCCAGTAGACCGGGAAATGACCACGGCCCTGTTCTTGCTGCGAGCGGCACAATTGGGTATACCGATCCGGGATCTAGAACTGCTGACCATCGGCATGGTGACCGACATGCTGATTGAGGCGGGGAACGACGATTGCGAGTATGACCGTTTGCCCACGCAGGCGGATTTTGACGGGTTTTAGGGGGGTGTCAGCATGGCGCGCAACCGAATTAAGGGCATCACCGTAGAGATTGGCGGCGATACTACAAAACTGGACAAGGCTCTGGCTGGCACTAATAAGCAGCTCTCTGCCACGCAAAAATCACTGAAAGATGTGGAGCGACTGCTTAAACTTGACCCTGGGAACACAGAGCTGTTGGCACAGAAGCAGCAGCTACTTGCGCAGGCAACAGAAAGCACGGCACAGAAGTTGGAGACATTGCGACAAGCGGCACAGAGTGCCGACGCCGCGCTCCAAAGGGGACAGGCATACCAAGAAAAATACGAACCGCTCAAAGCGGAACTGGATGCAGTAGCAGCCTCAATGAAGGGCATGGAGGCAAATGCCGCCGCCATGAATGCCAAATTAGAGGCTGGGCAGATTTCTACCGACCAGTATGATGCCTTCAACCAAAAATTGGAGGAAACCCGCAAGAGATATCAAGAACTCCAGCAAGCGGTCAAAAAACTAGATAAAGAGTTTGCTGGAGCAAAGATAGACCGAGGCCAGTATGATGCCCTCCAGCGCGAGTTAGCGGAAACAGAACGAGAATTGAAGGACACACAAAAAGCTTTCGGTAATTGTGCCAGCGGGATGGACGAGTTCGGCAGGAAGGCTGAAAATGTGTCTCAAAAGGCTGGAAAGATTAAAGATGCCTTCGCACCAGTAACGGCAACGATCGGAGGGATAGGAGCGGCCGTATTGGCTACGGTTCCTGCAACAGAGGAGTTCCGCGCTGACCTCTCGCTCCTAGACAACAACGCTCGTCAGGCGGGGGTAGGTATTGACGCGGCACGCCAAGCATTTATGGATTTCAATACTGTATCTGGTGAAACTGATAGCAGTATCGAAGCCGTATCCAACTTACTCCAGGCGGGATTTACTGAGAGCAATCTGCAAATCGCAGTTGAGGGGCTCGCCAATGCTGCGGCAACATTTCCCGACACCCTAAAGATTGAGAGTTTGGCGGACAGCCTGCAAGAAACACTTGCCACAGGTTCGGCCACAGGACAATTTGGCGAGCTGTTGGACCGTCTTGGATATGGCGCGGAAAACTTCTCTACAAATCTGGCCCTCTGCAACACAGAATTAGATCAACAGAAGCTGGCTCTGTCTGTGCTTGTAGATGGCCCTCTGCGTGGAGCATATGAAGGATGGCGTCAAAACAACGAGGGTTTGGTCCAGAATAGAGAAGCCAGTCTGAAATTACAAACGTCCATTGCAGAACTGGCCGAAAGTGTGCAGCCACTTGTGACTCAATTAACGGAACTGGCGACACAGTTCTTGGATTGGTTTAACGGATTGGATAGCGGAACTCAAAAAGTAATTGTTGGGATTGCGTTGCTGCTGGCGGCGATCAGCCCAGTGGCCGGAGTAGTTGAAACGGTCTCAGGTGTATTATCCAAACTAAGCACGATTACGGGTGGCCTCGGAGGGAAACTGGCTATTGTAGTGGTCGCTATAGGAGTCTTTGTCGCATTGGCGGCCAAGATAGCGTCAGTATGGGATAGCATGTCTGGAGCTGAAAAGGTTATTTCAATTCTTGGATTAGTAGCGTCGGCGGCTATTGCTGCGGCTATTGCTGTGGGTGCATTCCAGTCAGCGCTTACACTTGGCATTGCAGCAGCGGCCATTGCGACAGGTATTGCTGCGATTATGCTCTCAATTAACTCCGCAACAAAACGGGCAAATCAAGCATCGCAAGATCTCCAGAAAGTTGCAGCTTCCGGTGGACGTTCTTCTGCTTATGGAGATATACCTGGTTTAGCTAGCGGTGGCGTAGTGCCGCCCAACGACCCGTTCTTGGCGGTGCTGGGTGACAACAAACGCGAGACCGAGATTGTGGCACCCTACTCGGAAATCAAACGGGCGGCTGGGGACGCATTTGCCGAGCGAGGCGGCGCTAGGAGCACACCGGACATCCACTTGTATCTGCACAAGGGCGGAGGCTTTATGCGAGAGTTTAAGCTTTCCCTGGATGATGAGTCCAAGCGGCAGGGTGTGAAGCTGACGGAGGTGTAAGCATGTCCATCATCATGGACGGGGTGACCTACCAAGTAAGGGTACGGCTGGGCACTCTGGAGCAGTCTTTCCGCGTGGAGGACGGGGATAACGCAGGAAGAGCTATGTCTGGCCGGGAGATCCGGGACGTGGTGGGCACCTACTATGACTATTCTATGGAGGTTGAACCAGACCCAGGGTACAGGGCCGACTACGACGCCTTTTTCAGGGCCATATCCGACCCGGTGGATAGCCATACCATTACACTACCAGATGGGCAGACCACCATGACCTTCGAGGCTATGGTGACCTCCGGTCGGCACACCAAAAAGGACAAAGTGGGCGGGGTGACCCGCTGGACAGGATTAACGGTAGAATTTACCGCCATAGAGCCGCAACGAATCCCGGAATGAGGTGAGCATGTGAGGAACCGCATTACATATGCAGGCAAGGAGTTTTCGGACGACCTGGACGCGGCTTACCGCCTCACTACTGGCGACTGCCTGCTGGAGACCTCTGCTCTGTCGGATTCTCTTGCGGCCAATACTCTGGAGTTTGAGGTGGACAGCGAGGACACCAACCTGACCCAATACGTGCGCAACGACAAGCTGGAGTATGAGTACAAGGGCCGTCGCCTGGGAACCTTCTACATGCAGTCTGTGGGACGGGTAGGAGCAAGTTCATACCGCTTTTCCGCCGTCTCCGCCGTTGGCCTGCTCATGGGCAAGACCCACTATGGCGGGCTCTATACAGGACAGACGGTAGCGGAAGTGGTGGCCGATATCGTGGCAGGAACCGGCGTCACCGTGGAAATTAAGACAATTTTCCGGGACTATCAACTCTATGGCTGGCTCCCTATTGCCACAGCGCGGGACAATCTGGCACAAGTGCTCTTTGCTATTGGTGCCTATCTGCGCACCCTATCTAACGGTGTGCTGCGCATTACGTCGCTGTATAGTGGGGTGAGCTGGGCACGGGATGGGGCCAACTGCTATACCGGAGGCTCTGTGGACTATGGTACCCCAGTGTCCAGGGTAATTGTGACCGAGCACTCCTGGAAAGAGGGCAGCGAAACAGTAGAGTTGTTCGACGGCGCAGCAGAACAAGGCGATATTATCCGTTTTGACGAGCCGGTACATGACCTCAAGGCCAATGGATTTACTGTGCTGGAAAGCAACTGTAATTATGCTAAGGTATCTGCCGGAACTGGTACCCTTACTGGGACCAAGTATATCCACAGCATGAGGGACGTAGTACGCGATGTCGGCCAAGGAGTAAACGGAGACGATATCACCGTTAAAGAGGCGTACCTGGTATCACTGGTTAACTCAGTAGGAGTCGCCGAGAGATTGGCAGAATATTATGCCCACCGAGAAACTATTACGCAGGATGTCGTGTGGAGCGGCGAGCAGCCTGGGGATATCGTGCGCACGGCTCATCCTTACGGTGGCACAGCAGAAATCTTTTTGGGCTCGTCTGACCTTGCTATGAGCGGTATTCTGAAGGCGTCTGAGGAGGGAATTGTGGGATACATCCCTCCGGCGCCGGAGGATCAGACCTATTACGACTATGAGGACATACTTATAGGGAGCGGCGATTATGTTATCCCGGATGAAGTGTATTCGCTTACTGTCGTCTGCATCCAAGCGGGGACAGGAGGTCAGGCTGGTTTTGACGGCGAATCGGGCGGCTCATCTCAGCTTATTGTGACTTCGAAGGATCAAAACGCCGGAGGATCTTGGTCTGATTCGCCAGAAGATGGCGGGCAAGGCGGAGACAAGGGCTCTCCAGGCGCTGGCGGAAAGGTCTACCGGGCGACAATTGATGTTGTCCCTGGTCAGGTCATCCACTATGAGTGCGGCACCCCAGGCGTTGGAGGAGCGACGAATGGGGCCGTGGGCACTGCTGGTGGCGAAACGACTTTCGGGGCTTTGTCGTCTGCACAGGGGGCCGTATCTGATACAGGATATACCGACCCAGTATCTGGAGATGTGCTTGCTAAACCCGGAACAGAAGGTGTTAACGGTGCTGCGGGTGGCCGTGGAGGAAAGGCATCCAGTAGCAGAGGGGATTATGGCGAAAACGGCGAGGATGTGCCCCCGAACACTGGCGGACCGGGCGGGCCGCCGTATAAATGGAAGTTTGACGATTACACATCCGAAAATATACGCATCTATGGTGGTGGAGCAGGCGGTGGAGCCGCCCATGGGAAAGACGGAGACCCCGGCAGCGACAGTCCAACGGCAGTCGGTGGAGCAGGAGCGTCTCCTGATGCACCTCAAACGCCGGACAAAATAGGAGCCGGAGGAAATGGCGGGCATGGCGGTGGTGGTGGCGGCGGTGCCGGAGGACTGTTTGCGTCTGCGGAGGCTTATGGGCCGTCAGAATTGCCGGCCGGTATCTGGATCACGAAGGACGGCGGCTCGGCAGGGAAAGGCTCTCGTGGGTCAAACGGAGGGCCAGGCGGTATCCTGGTATACTACCAACAGCCTAAAACATCAGAGTCCGGACGATTTCGGGCCCGCGGCGGGCAACTCTTTTTCGGGCGTGGCCGCCAAATCTTTGCAGTCTGAGGTGATACAATGACAATAGAAGAGCGAGTATCGGAACTGGAACGAATCGTATCGGAGATGCAGGGGGAAGGCTCGTATACCAGCAAATACAGCGGTGAGGAGATCGATGCCTTGTTGGGCTCCAGCACCCGCCGGAACCTGCTGGACAACTGGTACTTCGTGGGCGGCGGCTCCCAGCAGGGCGTCGGGCAGTTTCCCATTAACCAGAAAGCCATCACATCTGTTAATGCGTCAAATAATCTGATAGACAGATGGAGAATTTATAGGTATGTATCTGGATCGGCAACGCTTACTCCTAATGGCATAAATCTTTCGGGTGATTTCGATTTCGGAGAGAGTATTGAGAGCGCCAGACTTCCTAATATACCAAATCTGCCTGTCACAATTTCTGCGTTGTTTAGTGATGGCAGTTTTGTATCAACAACATCTATACTCAGCAATAATGGGGATTCAGAATTTATAACGGTTCCCATCTCCTCTAATGCCTCGTTAGACTATACTCGCAACTGGCAAAGTGATATTGACCTCTTTGCTTTTTCCCTGAAAAGTAATGCAAGTATAATTCCAATCGCTGCAAAACTCGAACTTGGCTCCTCACAAACCCTCGCCTACAAGGACGAGGGAGGCAACTGGCAGCTCTTCGAGACGCCGGATTATGCCGAGGAGCTAGCGAAATGCCAGAGGTATTTTCAACTTTACAGTGCGGCCGATAAACGACCAGCTAAAGCAGTGGATTGCCGCCCGACAATGCGCATTGACCCGACGCAAGGTCAACTCCAAATCAACGCACAAACCCTATATTATAATTCCGCGGAACTATAAGGGAGTACATTATGGCCGAAATGACACCTGACCTAAACTATATTGTTTATGTCCAAACCGATAGACATAACCGCATCACCGCCGTCAATTCCTCCGCCTTTGTGAGCGGGGATTGGGGCACGGAGATTGACCGAGGTTACGGAGACAAATACCACCACGCCCAAGGGAACTACTTCTCGCGGCCCATTTACACCGAGGACGGCATCCCCCGGTACAAGCTGGAGGATGGCAAGGCAGTAGAGCGCACCAAGGAAGAAATTGAGGCCGACCGGGCGGCGATACCAGAGCCTGGGCCCAGGGCGGAGGACATCACTCTGGACATGCTGTCCGAGCACGAGGCGCGGCTGTGCATGCTGGAACTCACCGCTGCCACATGAGAAAGGAGACGCCATGACAACCGTATACAACCTTTGCAAGCTGCTCATCCAGAAGAACCGAACCGACGGGCTCCAGGACAAGATGGATGTCTATCTCGCCGCCGACCGGCTCACCCCGGAGGAGTACCAGGAGCTGGCCGGACTACTGGCCCCGGAACAGTAATCAACAGCGGGATCGCTGGATAAAAGGATGTGAATCAAATGAGTAAGCTCATTACATACATCCCGCTCTCGTCCGTGGAGCGTATGGAGCTGCGGATCACCAACTGCCGCAAGACACTTTCCCAGGTCAAGTCAGAGACTGGTGCCCACTATGTGTTGAATGGCGGCATGTGGAACCCAGATGGCTCGGCCTGCCCGCTGCTCAAGGTGGGTGGGGTAATGCGCTCCGGCACACCATGGAGGACAATGGGCTACGCCTGGGACAAGGGCCCGGACATCCGCATGACCTCCGAGTACGAGGGAGCGGCCAACTTTATCGCGGTTACTGCCCTCATTGCCTCCGGCAAGCCGGTGGATAAGCCCTCCTATGGCTCGGCCCAGGGGGGCAAGCGGGGGCGCAGCGTCATCGGCCTGCGCGGTGGCAGTCTGGCCCTTTACTGCTCCGGCAACGGTACCAGGGATACAGCCACGCCAGAGACTCTGCGGGACGAGCTGGCCGGGCTGAGCTGGTCCTCCGCCGTCATGCTGGACGGGGGCGGCTCCAGCCAGTGTGACTTTGGCGGAGAGCGCATTACCGCCAGCCGCAAGGTGCACAACTGGATTTGTGTCTGGCTCAAACAGGGCGGCCAGAAGCCGCCGGAAGAGGAGGACAAGCCTATGAGCAAGCATACTGTATGCCTTGACCCCGGACACGGGCCGGGCAACGTCAACGGATCCCCGGACGGTACATACAAGGAGTGGGAGTTTACCTGGGATATTGCACAGCGTATCAAGCCGTTGCTGGAGGCCCAGGGGGTGGGCGTGGTGCTCACCAAGACGGCGGACAACTACCCCAGCCTGACGGAGAGGGCCAACATCAGCAATAAGGCAAAGCCGGATTGCTTTGTGAGCATCCACACCAACGCCGCCGGGGAGGGCGGATGGTCGAGCGCGTCCGGGCTGGAGATCTACACCAGCGCAGGGCCTATGACGGCGCAGCGCAATGTTCTGGCCTCCAAGCTGGTCAACGCGTTCCACGCCGCCGGGGTCTCCCTGAGAAGTGAACCTATCAAGCATGAGATGTATACCGTGCTCGCCAAGACGGACGCCCCCGCCGCACTCATTGAGTACGGCTTCCACACCAACAAGACGGACACGGAGTATCTCAAGGATAGCAAGTACCGGGACAAGCTGGCCGAAGCCACCGCAAAGGGCATCTGTGAGTTCCTGGGCGTGGTGTGGCAAGCCGAACAGGGGGAGGACAACGCGGAGTACACCCCGGACAAATGGGCCTCTGAGGCGTGGCAGAAGGCCAAAGACAAGGGAGTTCTGGACGGCACCCGGCCCCGCGATAATATGACCCGGCAGGAGCTGGCCGTCGTGCTGGATCGGTTGAATCTGATTTGATGGAGGTACATATCATGGACATTTCTTCTTTGGGTATCACCGGAGTAGCGGTTATCACTGTGATCTGCTTCCTCGTCGGGCAGGTCGTCAAAGCCACCGGCCTGGACAATAAGTGGATTCCCATTATCTGCGGTGTGTTTGGCGCGGTGCTTGGCATCCTCGGCATGTTTATTATGCCCGAGTTCCCGGCCAGCGATTACCTAACAGCCGCCGCTGTTGGCATCGTCTCCGGTCTTGCGGCCACTGGTATCAATCAGGTCTATAAGCAGTTGACTAAGGAGGGCTGATGCCCATGGAGTGGGTAGGCCCACTGATTTCCGGCGCGGCGGTCGTCCTGGTGGCAATCATTGAGGCGGTCGCCGCGCGGGAACGGAAACGTGTCAAGGCAGATAACCAAAAGAGCGACGCGCTCATGCAGGGCGTGCAGGCCCTCCTCAGGCGCGAAATCATTGCCGAGTACAACCACTACTCCGAACAACGTTATATCCCGATCTACGGCATGGAAACCGTGCTGGACATGTACAACGCCTACAAGGCGTTAGGCGGGAACGGAATGGCGGCAAAACTGGTGGAGGCCCTGATACAACTGCCCACGGAGCCGCCGGAAGGGACGTGACTGAATGAGCGCAAGAGCGAAGTTACCGGAACCATTGGATAAACTCTTGCGCTCTCAGTTGGAGAACGCCATCCACGAGGCTGCCCTACACCGCGACGATGAATTGATCGCCAAGCGGCGCATCATTGATAAGTGGGGACAGATTGATGTTGCGGCGGAGCTGGGCTGGGATCGAAGCACAGTTAGCGACCACGAGAAATACATATTCCAGAGGGTTGAGGCTGTAGCAAAACAACTCTATACGAAAAAGGGAGCCGGGGATTAACCCGGCTCCTTTTTTAATATTTTGTTGCAAACCATCCGATACACTGAGGGATTGGAAAATTTTCGTTGTAATATCGTTTCACACAAATATGTCTTGTGTCTTTCCACCCAGTTCTTTTATCCTCTATCCCATCTTCTTCCAATACAATATCATTTTTGGAAAATGCCTCTCCCATAACATCGTCAGTATGCTGCTTGACTATATACTCTTTCATATCCTCTACATTATTAAATTCTTTTGCTTCTGACATAGCCTCTTTCAGTCCGCCTCTATGGGGCCGATATATAATCATATTTTTCACGCTCCCTTTCTATTATAAACAGATTAAAAGTCAATCTAATTTTAGAACTAAAAATACTAGAACAACAATAAAAATCCACAACAAAAACAACTTTTTTGAACTTTTTGTTCGTTGTTCTATTTGCACATATTTAAAAAGAAAGTTACAAATACTTAGGAAACCTTCTGGATCTCTTTAGCCAAAAACGAAACATCTACGTGCGTATAGTGCTCGGTAACATCTCCATCGGAATGCCCTAAGATACGCTTTATAGCGACTTCGTCCACCCCGGCCATCCTCATCCGAGACGCGGCGGTATGTCTGCACCAATGAGGGGTTGCGGAAGGAAGTCCTAATTCTTCCATAACTTTAGAGAATAGCGGGCGGTATTTGTATGCGGGGATTGCATTCCCGTCATCATCACAGATAATAGTTTTACCGCCCCTGGACAGCCACTTGGTCAGATATGGCATGATTTTAGGATGCACCGGGACAATGCGATTTTTCCCGGCCTGGGTTTTTAGACCTCCTTGCAAATAATTCGCCTCCGAATGATACGAGAATCTGGTAAGCCCCAAAAACTCGGACACCCGGAATCCAGTATAACATAGCATTAGTACGGTATCAGCCCAAGGGAATCCAGAGGACGCCAGGTTCTCCAATTTACGCATTGTGATATCATCAAAAGCACCCTTTTCGTGCTTTGCTTCAACTCCTGGAAGTTCCACAAAAGCGGAATAGTCTTTATACACGATATCGCGCTCTGTTGCGTGCTTAAAAAGTGCTTTCATAAGCATTTTGTCATTGCTAATACTAGATTTCGATAATCCGTTTGCCTCGTCTTGGTCAATAATAGATTGTAGGTCGTCAATCGTAACCTTGCACATATCCTTTTTTTCTAGCACACAGAGGCGCGCCCAAGAAGCCTTATAGCTGGCGATAGAGGCAGCTCCTGCCTTTGCATACTTTTTGGCAGACCACTGATTGTATACGTCTCCCCAGGTAACGGCGAGTGACTTTGCCGGGATATTAGATGCCAAATATTTGTCAAGGGCCTCCTGTGCTTCTTTGGCAGTTCTGTGGTAGGATAGATACTTTTGCTTCCACAGTCCGGGCCGCTCCAAATACGACACCCTGACGGCGTATCGGTTTCTGCGGTTCGGGCCAAGATTTACAATACTTCCAGTTCCGTTCGCTCTTCTCATTGACTTTTCCCCCTATTCTGGTAAAATAAAGGGGTGATATGGCACCCAAACCTTATCACCCCTATGTGAGCCGTCCCTGGTGTTGGTAGCACCGGGGGCGGCATTTTTATTGCGCCTTTTTCAGTTTCTCCATTTCACGGTTCAGCTTCTTCCCCATAGCCTCAAGGGCAGTGATCCGAGTGTCCATGACCTCCATGTCGTCCAGGTGCTCCAGTTTCTCCAGGATGGCGCTCTGGCCCTCTGCGAGCAAATTAAACCGCTTTTCAAATTTGGTTTCCATCATCATTACGGTGTTTTTGGTGATGCGCTGTTCAGCGTCCGCGATAATGGATTGGATTGCCTGCAAATCTTTTTTGTCCAACATACGTAAAATCTCCTTATTGTTCACTCTAAGCCAAACTGCGCTTTATTGACTACTTTGCCATCTTGGAACATCACATTTGCGTTAGCCCCAATAGACCCTTTACCTTCCCACATCCACATTGTAGTTACATATTCTGACCCAATGCCAAGATCTGATTCGGATAGCAGTTCTCCTTTCGATCCAATAATCGAAACTACTTCGTCGTATGTCATCCCATTTTTAATCTGGTTAAACTCATCTAAGCTAATTTTCTCGTCATTATAGGTAACTGCTTCCCCAAAAACATCAAACATAACTTTATCGCCAGTGACAGTAAGATATATTTCTCCAGCTTCTGACTGCTTGAGGTAAATGGCGCATCGTGTAGTATCTTGGAGTAATGGAGCATTCTTAGATAGCTCGACAAGAGTTGATTTAATATCCTCCCAGTTAGCTGGCGCAGACCCCGCTTCCTTCGCTTCTTGTATAAGCGCGGCTATGTCAGGGTCATAGATACTCACTGTGGTCATATCTCCAAATAGGGAGATCTCTATAAATGAGGTATCACAGAAGGACGAGAATGTAGCAGTGATATTGTCTTTTATTGGGTCACTTTCGGGTGTGGCTACAATGGTCTGTTCCGGGGGAGGGCTTTTGCTCACATCTACTGTTGACTCAGCAGTACAAGCGGACAGCGGGATTATTAGCGCCAATCCCCAAGCGGCCATTCTTTTCCATCCCATTTCCCATTCTCCTCTCTATTTTACCGCACTCTGGCGGTTCTTTTACGCTCATGCAAAAGTCCGATAATCCGTGCATTATATCGGAAGGCGATCAAACGCGCACAGAAAATTTACACTTCTTTTTTGGTGATATTCCCATCTTGAAAAATGGAACTAATGTTCTATAATAATAGTCAACAGAAACAAATTTTCCAGCATCGACAAAACCTGACAGAATATAAGGTAAACAGGGCGTATAGTGCAAACAGAGGCTACAAAATGTGCCAAAATTAGAAAAATTACATAGTTCTGATTGGGAGTGGCACAAACTGGGAGGAGGGCGCGAAATGACGCCGAATGGAGAAACTGTTGATATGCTTAAAAAAGAGATTGAACTTGTCATGGAGCGGAACAAAAATGAAACTTATTTGAAATCGCTCCTTACGCGCGCCCTCGTCCTCGAAAAACTACATAATAAGTGATAAAAAAGGCTCCGGGAAACCGGGGCCTTATTTTTTTGTAAAGCCGTCTATCAGTTTTCTGATGGCGGCTTTTTCGTCGTCTTCCATAAACCAATATGCCTTAATAATCCGCTTAATCAGATCATCATCAGACATGTGGATCTGCTCCATGACTTCGAGGAATTCCTCGTCCTCGTCCCTCTGGATATGGGGATCTCCTTCTCCGGTACGCAGCCAGAGCTCGGAGATGTTAAATTCACGGCAGATGTCGGCAATGGTGCGATCGCTAGGAATGCAGTTTGGATCTTTTCCTAATTTGGAAATGTATGCTGGAGTAACGTTAATTTTACGGGCAAAATCACTTTTGTTTCCGCCCTTTTCTTCAACCACTTCCATAATTCGCTCAGCTATGGTTTTCACTATTTACACCTCCTACTCTGTACAACGAAGTATATCATGGAGATAATCAAAATGCAAGAGAAAAATTCAACTGGGTTGAAATAAATGCTTGACATTTAAACTTGGTTGATATATTATTGTACCAGGTTGAAAGCTTGTCAGGAGGTGAAACTATGCATGTGAATTTGGAAAACCTGGCCGATGCCCAGAGTCTTGCCGACAACCTGGCCCTTCTCCCCAAAGAAGCGCTCCTCTATATCGCTGGATATGCTGAGGGGCGGCGGGACAGGCCCGCGCGGAAACGCAAGAAGAAAGATAGCACCAATGGAGAAAAAGAAGCCCGCCCCTGACGGGGCGGGGAAGGAGGTAAGTGGGGTGAAGATCATCATTGAGGCTGATTCTAAAGAAATTGCTGACCTCGTACTTACACTACAAGGCCAGCAGAATCAAGATGAAATTGCTAAGAACTATGCGATAGATATCTTTGGAAACAAATACCTCAATTACGAAAGTGGGGGCCGTGGATGTTCCAATGGATAGCTTTAGCTTTTGCTGGTTTTGAAATTGGGTACATATTTATTTACTGGCTCTTTGATGAGGAAATAAATGCGACAACGGTTTCTGTGCTTTCCGCAATAACGATTTTTTGGATAGCAATGCATTTCCTTGTTTCATAAATTTAATGGAGCACAACAAAAAGCGCCCCGGCCAGTGCACCACCACCGACCAGGGCATGACACCACGTAACCCAGCTACGAGGTATCGGAGACAGTATATCACATCCTCCGGCCTCTGGCAAGATTGGAGGATTTTTTATGACCAAAGATGGACAGCTCAACGAGAGCAGCACGAAGCGGGAGATTGAGAACCGCTTCACCAATGCACGCCGCGTCATGGACGACCTATGCCGGGCTTACTATGGGATGACCTGGGACGAGCATGAGCGGCTCCACGGGGAGAAGGGAGGCGAAAACGATGAGGCCAAGAACCAGAGCGCGGCCGCCGATCCCAACGGACGCTGAGATACTAGCGTATGACAATGTTCCAGTGGACGTTGCGGCCCGGTATTTAGACTGGCCGGAACAGACGGTAAGGCTGGCGCTCAGAGAGGGCCGGGCAACCTTCGGGATTGCGGTCAAGGACAAGGCGCTTACATACAAGATCAGCCCCGGCGGGCTGGTTAAGTACAAGCGAGAGGGCGTACCGTGCTTTGACTACGAAACCATCGTACACATGATACGGACTGCGGTGGCGAGCACCATTCAAAGCGAAATGAGCGATTTCAAGACAGAGCTTTTCAACTAATGAAAGAGAGTGAAAATTATGGGAGCACAAACCGAGCGCGACAGGCGCGCAAAAGCATACAGCTACCGGGCCTACCGCCGCCGGGTACAGCAGGCGCAGGCGATGGCCCAGCGGGTACAACTGGCGGTGGTTGCCGGAGCGGCGCTGGTGCTGGCTATTCTGGTGGCGGTCAGCCTATGAAGAAACAACTGATCGTGACCATTGCATATCTCTTTCTGCTGCTGGCGCTGATTGCACTAGTTGAAATCATCTGGGGCCAGGAACCGGAGAGCCAGGCCATTGAGACACAGGTGGCAACCACCACCCCGGCCCCCACGCCAACCGGACCGCTCACCATCCAGATCACCGGACTGGAGGGCGCGGAGAGCATCGACGATGTGTGGGCGGTCATAGAAATCCCACATTGAGGAGGGAGCAAAATGGACTTAAAAAAGATTTTGGACGAGCATCTCCTTTGGCTGAATGGAGAGGGCGGCAGCCGTGCCGACCTGCGCAATGCCGACCTGAGCAATGCCGACCTGTTCGGTGCCAACCTGCGCGGTGCCGACCTGCGCGGTGCCGACCTGTTCGGTGCCAACCTGCGCAATGCCGACCTGTGCGGGGCATCTATAGATCAAATGATGTGGAATATTTATACGGTGTTCTATCCGTTGCAATGTCCGGAATCCGGCTCTTATATCGGCTATAAAAAGGCAAGTGGCCTTGTTGTGGAGTTGGAAATCCCCGCAGATGCACGCCGGGCCTCCGCTACTAGCCGAAAATGCCGCGCCAGTAAGGCCAAGGTATTGAGTATCACAGATATCAACGGAAATCCTGCTGGCGGCCAGGTAAAGAGCAATTATGATCCGAACTTTGTTTATGCCATAGGCGAAACCGTTGAGGTGACTGATTTCGACGATAACCGATGGAACGAGTGCTCTACTGGCATTCATCACTTTATTACACGGGCGGAGGCCGTTATTTACGAATAAAAAGCGCCGCTCCCCGGTGTGCGAGACCGGAGGGCGGCAAGAGAAAGAACATCTGCCCTTATTTTAGGGCACGAAGGAGGGAAAGTCAATGCTGAATACCACAAATATTTCCGCCCTGCTGCGCTGGGCAATGGAGAATATCGGCTATCCAATCGACGAGATTAACGCCCTGGACGGGACAGTACATATCCGTCTGTCAGATGGCCGAACCGGATTTCTTTATATGGGCTAGGATGGCTGCCCGCGGGCGGTGCTTCCGGCGATTGCCTGATATGGAGTGGTGGCTTCCGTTTTCACCATACCGGGATATGCAACAGGATCCAACCGCAGGGAATTGCCCAAATTGCGGAGCAGAACTTTACCAAAACGAAGAAATGTGCCAGAAATGTAAGGAGGAACAAAATGACACTGTATGAAATTGACCAGGCGATTCAAGGTCTGGTAGACCCGGAGACAGGGGAACTAATGGACTATGAGGCGTTTGCTGCGCTCCAGATGGATCGGGACGCTAAGATTGAGAATATGGCCCTTTGGTACAAGGATTTGATGGCCGACGCCAAGGCAATCAAGGAGGAGGCAGACACGCTCAATGAGCGCAGAAAGGCCCTGGAGAACAAGGCGGAACGGCTGAAATCCTATCTGTCCCTTGCATTAGACGGCGAGAAGTTCCAGACGGCCAGGTGCTCCGTCACTTTCCGCAAAACCTCGTCCATTCAGGTGTCCAATCCGGAGGCCCTGATCCGCTGGCTGGAGCAGAACGGCTATGATGCGGAGTGCGTCAAGTACAAGGAACCAGAGGTCAGCAAGACTGGCATTGGCAAGCTCATTAAGGAGGGCGTGCCCGTTCCATATGCCTCGATTGAGCAAGGCCGCAGTGTGGGGGTGAAGTGATGGACAAGTTCCGTCTGCTGGAGGCTTCCGACATTGAAGTGAAGGTCAAGCAGGTCAAAAAGAATGGGGCGGTTCTCCTGCTTTATAAGACGGCCAGGACGGATATGGATATCCTGGATGAGACGGTTGGCTCTGAAAACTGGACGAACGATTACCGGGAAATCAAAGGGAACCTGTATTGTGGGATTGCCATCCGTGAGGGAGACGCCTGGACGTGGAAGTGGGATTGTGGAATAGAGTCCAGGGAGGACGGCGAGGGCAACGAGAAAAAGGGGGAGGCAAGCGACGCATTCAAACGTGCTGGGTTCCGATGGGGCATTGGCAGAGAGCTTTATACCGCCCCGTTTATTTGGGTACCCTCTGAGAAAATGAACATCCTGGAATCCAATGGGAAGTTTCGTACCTTCGACACCTTCTCGGTTGAGAAAATTGCTTATGGTGACAACCGTAGGATTTCCGGTTTATCTATCCTGAACAACCGGACAGGAAAGCGGGCGTTTGTATGGGCTATGAGCTGATAAACGAGATCGGCGCAAAGTCCGCACTCCTGGATAAGGCAATCGGGCAGCTCGGAGCCCGCGGCAGAGCATATGCGCAGGCGGAACGCGATTACAGGGTAGCCCTCCGAAAAGCTGTTCTGGAGGCCAGGGCGGAGGGCACGCCTGTAACTATTATCTCTGATATTTGCCGTGGTGACGCGGAGATCGCCCGACTACGCTTGGAAAGAGATATTGCGCAGACAGTGTACGAATCCGCACGGGAGGCCATACAGGGCTACAAACTGCAAATTCGCATCCTGGACGCGCAGTTGGAAAGGGAGTGGGGGCGTGCATCGAGAGACTAAGGCCACCGCCATATCCGCGGCAACCAAAAAGGCCGTATGGGAGAGGGATTTTGGGCGGTGCGTACTCTGCGGCTCCATCAATGCGGGGCCACACTGTCATTACATACGGCGGAGTCAGGGCGGTCTTGGGATTCCAGAGAACATTTGGACAGGCTGCCAGCGGTGCCATGCGGCATTTGACAACGAGGGGGCGGATGGTCCGCTTCATAAGCAGATGCAGGACTACCTCCGCACTTTATACCCAGGATGGGATGAATCAAAATTGATATACAAGAAAGAAGGGCCAAAATGCTAAATAGGGTTGTGATCCAGGGCCGCATTGGAAAGGACATCGAACTGCGTCACACGCAGTCCGGTGTCTCGGTGGTCAGTTTCTCCATCGCGGTTGACCGGGATTTTAAAGACAAGGCCACTGGCGAAAAAACCACCGATTGGGTTAATGTGACCGCATGGCGCTCCACGGCGGAGTTTGTAAGCAAATATTTCTCCAAGGGCCGCATGGCTGTGGTAGACGGCAGATTGCAAACCAACATCTGGACAGACAAGGACGGGAACAAGCGGTCGAGCCTGGAGGTTGTGGCTGATAGTGTGTACTTTGGCGACAGCCGGAAGTCGGAGGGGAACGCACCAGAGTCTGAATTTCCAGAACAGAATGGGCAGGAGTTCTCGGAGGTGGACGACGACGGAGAGCTCCCGTTCTAGGGCGGTGATGGGTTGACTTACATTGATTACCTTAATGAGTTCAACCGTTGGATCGAAAACAACCACTTGACGCTTCCGGCGCAGGTCTTGTACTTCAGGCTGCTGAACGTATTTAACCGGGCTGGGTGGCCTGAGTGGGTTCCAGTAGACACCATTCGGTTGCAGGTAATGACAAATGGATTGTCAAAGCCATCCGCTTACAGAGCGAGGGACGAGCTTGTAAAGGCTGGATTTATCCGATACCAGCAAGGGAAAAAAGGGGCCCCGAGCCGCTATTCCCTATCGGAACAATCAAATTCTGGTATTGATTCTTTACAGGAAACGTTACATAAACCTTTACAGTTTCCTTTACAGAATCCTTTACAAGAAACTTTACCCATATATAAGACTAAGACTAAGACAAAAGAAAAGACTCCTACGGAGTCAAAAAGAAAAGTGTTTGTTCCTCCCACGGTGGACGAGGTGAGAGAATACTGCCTTGCACGCAAAAACGGCATAGACCCGCAGGAGTTTGTGGACTACTACGCGGCCAGAGGGTGGATGCTGGGGAAGGCCAAAATGAAAGACTGGAAAGCTGCTGTGCGGACGTGGGAGAAGCGCAGGAAGGGGGGGAACCATGACCAGCCAGAGCGATATTTCACTGCTGCTGACATTCCGGGCAGAAATGATTGACCCATCCCTGCCGACAGGACTTTGGTGGTGCGCTACGCCGGAGGACGCGGCGGCGGTTGGTATTAACGCCGTGTGCAAGAACAGATACGCGGCTTGGGAGGACTTAGCTGCCTGCACGGAGTTTATCACCCAGTTCTGCTATGTGTTCGTCGCAACACCAAACGATGCAGACCGGGAAGAGATTGTAGGCCAGCTCCAGAAGTGGGTGCCGGTCACTATCCTTGTGGCGGATAAGGCGGCGTTTCGCGGGAATGAATCAGTGGTCGAACTGCTGGACAATGCTGGCCCAAAGGCGGTAGAAAGCCTTTTGTTTGGCGCTTTGGATGTGCCGAGGCCGGGGCTGATTGACCTGTCGCAAGTGGAGATGGACGCGCCCATTTCGCAAAACCGCATGATGTCCGGGCTGGTGCCGCTGGACTACTGCACCGGCGGATTCCGGGGAGGCGAATTGTCAGTATGGACAGGCAGGCGCGGCGAAGGGAAATCGACGCTTCTCGGGCAGATGCTCGTGGAATCAATCAACCAGAACCGAACTGTATGTGCCTATTCCGGGGAGCTCCCGGCGAGGCAGTTCAAACGGTTTGTGCTGCCGCAGATCGCAGGGCCGAGGAATCTTGTAGAGCAGCCAGACCCCAGAACGGGGCGGATGGAGTACGCGCCGTCAAAAGAAGCTGTTCGGGCGATTGACCAATGGCTGGAAGGGAGCTTTCTCCTGACCGATTTGCGACAGTCAAATGCCCATGACGAGGACAACATACTGCGCCTGTTTGAGTATGCCTACCGCCGATACGGGTGTTCGGTGTACTTGGTGGACAACATCATGACCGCAAGTCTGAAGGGAGAAGTGGAGCTTGGTCATTATGGGGCCCAGAAAGCTTTTACGCAGAGACTCAGCGCCTTCGCAAAACGCCACGATGTACATGTGCATCTGGTGGCCCATCCCAGGAAGGCTGGAGAGGAGCGGGGACTGACAGCAGACGACGTTGCGGGGGCGGCGGAGATTACCAACCTCGCTGACAATGTTTTTTCTGTTGAGCGGGCAAAAGAATCTGACGAAGTTGACTCCAGGATCAGGATTATCAAGGCCAGAGAGACCGGCAGCCGCGAGGTAATCCCGTTGATGTTCGACACCAAATCACGGAGATACTACGACGCGGGAGGAAACCCGACAAAGAGATATAGTTGGGAGGCAGCCAGAGATGGACATGGATAAGGCGATAGGCATAGCGGCGGAAGAGGCCATGCGTCATATGAAAATCGGTATTTTTGCGTTGGACGGAGGCGGAGTAGAATTGGCGAAGGGGCATTTCGAGGTGGCCTATGCGCTGTTTGCCCTAGTGTTGGAGCGGAACGATGGAGAAAATCACGTTTAACATACCATACCCGCCCACGAAGAAGGGCAAGTCGGCCTTCTGCCGCCGGTTTGGGCTGAACGCCTACTACTCCGGCAAGCACTGGGCGCAGCGGAAGAAGGACGCCGACGAGCTCCATGCGCTGACCCTGGTCGCGCTGAAACAGGCCCGTGTGAGGCGCGGGATGGTACGTGGGCCGGTCTCCATCACCTTTGCATGGGACGACGGGCTGGACATTGACAACCACGCAGCAATCGCCAAAGCCGTGGTGGACGCGCTCAAGGGATACCTGCTGCCCGACGACGATCACCGCTGGTACAGGCAGGTCATACATAGGCTTTGGGACGGGGGATGTATTCGGGTGGAGGTGACGGAGCTGTGATCACCAGAGACCCCCTACGGCATCAGCGGAGCGGTGGCACCCTGGCGCAGCCTGGACGCGATGGAGCCGATCGTGGAACGCAATATTACGGAGCGGGACGCGGAGGAGGCGGCAATCTGTGGACAGTGCCCGCTGCCGGACTGTAACCCCAAAAGAGTTGGCTGCCTCCTACATACCAGAGCGAAAAAGCCAAAACCGTCCCGCGATTTGCTGGAGCGCATGGCGCTGGACGGGTATGGGCCGGAGACGATAGCCCAGGCAACCGGATACTCCATATCAACCACCGCGATGTACATGAAAGATTTTTTTAAGGCTGGGCCATGTGAACGATGCTCGTCCAAGAGCATTTGTGATGCGGCCGGCGGGACGTGCAGCAGAAAAGAGCGCTGGAAAGCAGCCAAGGAGGTGCCAAACGGTGGACGATAAGACGCGCGCCCTGCTGGGTGATCACGAGGCGGCTAAGCTATGAGGGTGTTGGTGGCCTGTGAGGAGTCGCAGGAAGTCTGCAAAGCGTTCCGGGCGCTGGGGCATGAGGCGTACAGCTGCGACATTGAGCCGTGCAGCGGGGGGCATCCGGAGTGGCATCTGAGATGTGACGCGCTGGAGTTGCTGAAAATACAGTGGGATATGATTCTGGCGTTTCCACCCTGTACATACTTGTCAAACGCTGGTGCTAAGCACCTGTTTCGCGGCGGCATCCTCAATCAGGAGCGATACCAGAAAGGTTTGGAGGCAAAGGAGTTTTTTCTGAAATTTCTGGACGCGGACTGCCCGAAAATCTGTGTTGAAAATCCAGTATCAAGCAGAATTTATGAAATGCCGCCGCACAGCCAGGAGGTGCAGCCCTGGATGTTCGGGCATCCAGTACAGAAAAAGACCCGTCTGTGGCTGAAGGGTCTGCCGCCATTGGAACCGACAGACATCGTAGACCCGGAGTGCGGCTGCCATGAGGCCGGTACGTGGTTTATGCGAGGCGGGAAAGACCGTCAGAAAAACAGAGCCAAGACGTTTCCTGGATTGGCAAAGGCGATGGCCGAACAATGGGGAGGTATCTGTGGTGGATGATATCAAATTAGCCCTGCTTGGCAATAAAGAGGCAGCCAAGCGGCTGACGGATGCGGGGGTGCTGGTTCCGTGCCCGTTCTGCGGGGGAGAAGCGGAAGTTGTAGCATATGGCCCAAGATTATTGCGCCCATCAAGGAACCATGTTTATAGCGTTTCTTGCAACGAATGTGAAATGATGTTCGGATGGGATGTTGACTATGGAGGGCGATATGACACTGAGTATGAGGTTATGCTCGCCTGGAACACCCGCGCGCCGATTCTGAGCGCGAAGGAGATGAAAGAGTTAAGTCATGGATAATTTACAACCAAGCCGAATTAACGGGGGGAACTCTTCCACTGGACGCAAAGCATCGGATTTTTACCCAACGCCCCCAGAGGCAACGGTCGCACTATTGAAGTTCCTTAGTTTGCCCGCACAAGCACATATCTGGGAACCCGCTTGTGGAGAAGGTCACATGGTTGATGTTATGGAGGCAATGGGGTATGAAGTAACAGGGACAGACATCCAAGCTGGAGATGACTTTTTGACCATTCCTTTGATGGGCTGTGACTGGATCATTACGAACCCTCCGTTTCGACTGGCGGAGCAGTTTATCAGGCAGTGTGCAAAGCATAAGAAACCGTTCGCACTGCTGCTGAAGGTTCAGTTTTGGAATGCAGCGAAGAGATATAAGCTGTTCCGCGAAATCACGCCTACAAGGGTACTTCCGCTGACTTGGAGACCGGACTTCACGGGGAAGGGGCAGGCTATGATGGATATGGCGTGGTGTGTATGGGATTTAGCGCCAAGAGGCACTACATATTTTTTGCCACTTGAGAAGCCGAACGCGGAGGAGTTGGAGATGCTGGAAAAGGAGGCCCAGCCGTGACGCGGGAAGAAGCGATTGACATTTTGGCGGAAAGCAAGCGACAGAATGAGGTTATGAGAGATAACCCAAGCACGTTTTGGGTGTCACACCAAATGGCTGATGGAGTTAAAAATGCAGAAAGACGAATTGCAGCTCTTAACCTCGCCCTTTCCGCCCTCCGCCCAGTCAGCCGGGAGCAGGTGGAGCGGCTGTGGCCGGGGTGTGACCGTTGCAAAGCAGCTGATACAGCAATCGCATGGGAGCGGTGGGGACACCAATACTGTTCTCAATGTGGTCGCCCTCTCACCCCAGAGGCGTGGGAGGAACTGAGAAAGAGACTGGAGGCGCTAAACAATGACAAAAAATGAATTTATAGCCCTAATTGGGCAAGACGTAGTTGTAGACTATCCATTTGGCCGAGAACTCCAGCGGTGGAGCATGAAAAACTTTTATATCGATGGAAATGGCGAAGTCAAACATAATCGTCTCACGCTTATTATGGATGCTTTTATTGCCAACGCAAGAAATCCCCACAAAGGGAAGCCCACGCATGGTTAAGGAGGCGCTGAACGATGGCAAGGGCGATTGATGGAGAGTTGCTCGAACTGGAGATTGCAAATATTGCAAATAAACTGGCAAAATCCGATGCACAAAAGGCATTGATGGGACGGGTAATGTACTGCGTTGAGCATATGCCCACCCTCACCCCGCCGAACGAGTGGGTGAATCGAGTGAGAGAGCTTGACGAGCTGTACACAAAGCTCCAGATCGTAACAGGTTTTACAGCGGAGCAACTACTGGAAATTTTTGCTGCTGGGTATACGCTGGAAAAACCAGACTACTCAAAGAAATTTGCGGAAATGGAAAATCTGGCGGAAGCTGCCCAGCCGAACGAGCCGCTGACGCTGGAGGAACTGCGGGAGATGGACGGTGTAAATGCGCTATGGGTACACAATCTTGCATGGGGATTACACAAGCCCCGTTTCATGCTGGTCCACAGTGTTTCGGAAGATTGGTGGACGTGCTGTGATTTTGATGGATTTGAAACCTTCTGTGCGGATGACTATGGGGAAAGATATTTATTATACCGCCGCCCGCCGGAGGTATCGCCATGAGACACCAATACACCCGCGCAGAGCTGGAATCCATCACCCAGGAGACCGCAATCTACATTGAGGGAGCAGGGATAGCCCAGCTCCAATGGGGCGG
>ERZ833782.826-NODE-826-length-33933-cov-10.759903_pt1 | contig 33933 bp, 28 predicted proteins | sample MGYA00519577_ERZ833782 | MGnify/ENA primary metagenome ERZ833782 (study PRJEB31850, sample SAMEA3708745) | human gut metagenome | biome: human gut; feature: human-associated habitat; material: faeces | place: China | collected 2014 ...
ATTGAAAATTTCAAAGAATTTTCAGGGTTGTTTTACTGTTCAGTTATCAATGTTCATATTGTTGCCTGCGTTTTTTATCAGCGCCGACAGCTTTAATAGAATATCATGTTTGTCATTATTTGTCAACAACTTTTTTGATATTTTTTATTTTCTTTACATCATCGTGTTTGTTTAACCAAAAACAAGAAACATCAATGATGCGAACGGAGAAGGAGGGATTTGAACCCTCGCGCCGTGTTACCGACCTGCACCCTTTCCAGGGGTGTCCCTTCAGCCTCTTGGGTACTTCTCCTAATGTATCATTAAGATACGACACCTTCGCGCCTGTCATTTTTCATATTCAGCTCTTAGGAAAACAAAAGCACTTATCTGCATAAGTGCTTTGGAAGCGGAGAGGATGGGATTCGAACCCATGCGCCCGTGAAGACAAACGGTTTTCAAGACCGCCCCGTTATGACCACTTCGGTACCTCTCCATATTCTTTTTGTCATGTCTGCGTTGTTGCTCATCGCTGACGACTTGTTTATAATATCACCTCACCTGCTACTTGTCAACAACTTTTTTCGATTTTTTTAACTTTTTTTATTTGTCCATTGTTTTTCTGCTCTCACACCGCCTTTTTACGCTGTTTTTACGTATATTATGCTTCCTTTTTATTTTACGTCTTTCCCCGCTTTTTGCTCTCTTTTGTTTCCAATATACCGGACAATTCATTTGTAGACTGTCAAAAATGTACTTTCATTTAAAATATCCGGCAGAAACAGTTCTAATACTTTCACTGTTCCGCCGGATATTTTATTCAAATACCGTCCGCACTGCCCGGCAGGCACGAAGTTATATATCCTGTCTTTTTCCTGCTCTCCTACCGCAGGCACTCTGTATCCGTACGAATCCGTTCTGTATACCGGATTTTTGATTACACTGATACCCCTACTCTACTACAGGAAGGGTAGACAGTGACTTTTGCAGTTCTTCGTCTGTCGGAATGTAATCTGACATTTCATGGTCGTTGTAACGCTGATATGCAAACATATCAAAGTAGCCTGTACCTGTAAGTCCGAATACAATATTCTTTTCTTCACCGGTTTCTTTGCACTTGAGTGCTTCATCAATTGCCACTTTAATTGCATGGCTGCTTTCCGGTGCCGGAAGAATTCCTTCAATCCGTGCAAACTGTTCTGCTGCCTTAAATACTTCTGTCTGTTCTACGCTTCTTGCTTCAATGAGTCCCTGGTCGTATAATTCGGAAACTACAGAACTCATTCCATGATAACGCAGTCCGCCTGCGTGGTTTGCGGACGGAATAAATCCACTGCCGAGTGTATACATTTTTGCTAATGGGCATACTTTACCTGTATCACAGAAATCGTATGCGTATTTTCCTCTTGTAAGACTTGGGCAGGATGCCGGTTCGACTGCAATCAGCTTGTAATCGGCTTCCCCGCGCAGCATCTGTCCTGCAAACGGAGAAATTAATCCACCAAGATTAGAGCCGCCGCCTGCACAGCCAATAATCATATCTGCCTTTACACCGTATTTGTCCAGTGCCGCCTTGGTTTCAAGACCGATAATAGACTGATGTAATAATACCTGTGTCAGCACAGAACCTAATACATAACGATAACCTTCCTGACTTGTTGCTGCTTCAACTGCTTCTGAAATCGCACAGCCAAGGCTTCCTGTTGTTCCCGGAAATTCTTCATTGATTTTACGTCCGACATTGGTCTTCATAGACGGTGACGGAGTTACAGATGCACCATATGTACGCATAACTTCACGTCTGAACGGTTTCTGCTCATAAGAACACTTTACCATATAAACCTGACAATCTAAATCAAAATAAGAACATGCCATCGAAAGTGCTGTTCCCCACTGTCCTGCACCTGTCTCTGTTGTAACTCCCTTTAATCCCTGCTGTTTTGCATAGTATGCCTGTGCAATTGCAGAATTGAGTTTATGACTGCCGGATGTGTTATTTCCTTCAAATTTGTAATAAATGTGTGCCGGTGTGCCTAACTTCTTTTCAAGACAGTATGCCCGTACTAACGGTGACGGGCGATACATTTTATAGAAATCCCTGATTTCCTGCGGGATATCAAAAAACGGTGTTGTATCATCCAGTTCCTGCTTTGCAAGCTCTGTACAAAAAATAGCCGATAATTCATCGACTGTAACCGGTTTTAAAGTCTGTGGATTTAAAATCGGCGCCGGTTTCTTTTTCATATCAGCGCGTACATTGTACCATTGCTTTGGCATTTCCTGTTCTTCCAGATAAATCTTATACGGAATTGTCTGTTCCATTGTGTAACTCCTCCATTCTGCTGTATTTTACAGCATTCCATTATTCTATAATCATGCACCTTGTGCTAATTACCCTCTTAAACAACCTGTTCTATTCTGGTTTTTATTTTTTAAAGATACTGCGCCGCAATCCCCATGTCTTCCGGCGTTGTAATTTTTATATTTGTGTATGCGCCCATTGCCATTTTGACCGGAACGTCCGTATAACGTTCTACAAGCATGGCATCATCTGTAATCGTACCTCTGTCTGTATCCGCATACATTTTTGCATACGCACTGCTTATAATGTCACTGCGGAATACCTGAGGCGTCTGAATCTGCCACAACGTATTTCTGTCCGGTGTATCAACCGCAAAGCCTTCCGGACTGACCACCTTAATGGTATCCTTAACCGGGACTGCTGCCGTACAGGCACCATATTGTAATGCGGCTTCTTCGCAGTTTTTTATAATTTCCCGGCTGATACACGGTCTTGCACCGTCATGGATATAAATCAGCACCTCTTCTGGTGCTGTATCTATTGCCAGCTCCTGCGCCGCTTTCAGTGCATTGTATACTGTATCATACCGCTGTGCGCCGCCTGCGACAATTGCCATGACTTTATTTATGCCATATTTTTCAACAATCTGTGTGCGGCACATTTCCAAATCATTTTCACCTGCCGCCAATACAATACTATCAATATCGCTGTCCTGAAATGCCTTTAAGGCATAATAAAGTACCGGCCGGTCTTTTAACATCAGATACTGCTTTGGAATGTCACTGTTCATTCTGCTTCCGCGTCCGCCTGCCAGTACAACCGCAATTTTTTTCATATGCTCCTCTATTCCGCAGACATTCTGCACTTCATTGTCCGATTACCGCTCTCCAAGCTTTAAATTCGGAACGGCATTCAAATCGTATCCGTGCCGTGTTCCGCGCATGTATTCATAGTATGCAGCCGCACCAATCATTGCCGCATTGTCTGTGCAGAGAATCGGCGACGGTGAATAAAACTGAATACCGTGGCTGTCACATTCCCTTGTGAGTGCCGCACGTAGTGCAGAATTGGATGCCACACCGCCCGCAATGGCAAGCTTTTTAATGTGCATTTCCTCTGTCAGACGGATTGCTCTTGAGACAAGTGCTTCTACAACTGCATTCTGGAATGATGCCACTAAATCTGCCTTATTAATCTCAATCTGCTTCATTTCACAGGAATTGATGTAGTTTAATACAGCGGACTTGATTCCACTGAATGAGAAATCATACGGTGCATCGTCAACGTGTGCCCGCGGAAATTCGATTGCATGGGGGTTGCCCTCTTTTGCCAGCTTGTCAACCTTCGGGCCTCCAGGATATCCCAGACCTACGGCACGTGCCACTTTATCAAATGCTTCTCCTGCCGCATCATCTCTTGTCCGCCCGATAATTTCATATGTGCCGTAATCTTTTACCATAACAAGGTGAGTATGTCCTCCCGACACCACCAGTGCCGCAAACGGCGGCTCTAAATCAGGATGTTCGATATAATTTGCTGAAATATGGCCTTCAATATGGTGTACACCAACCAGCGGCTTTTTCTTTGCAAATGCAATGGCTTTCGCCTCTGCAACACCAACAAGCAATGCACCGACAAGCCCCGGTCCATACGTAACGCCAATTGCCGTAATATCATCCAGCGTGACATCTGCCTGCTTTAATGCCAGTTCGATAACCGGATTAATATTTTCAATATGCTTTCTGGAAGCAATTTCCGGCACAACACCGCCGTAAAGCGTGTGAATATCAATCTGTGAATTAATCACACTGGATAATACCGTTCTTCCGTTTTTTACAACCGCAGCTGCCGTTTCATCGCAGGAGCTTTCGATTGCCAGTATTAATACGTCTTTGTTTTCCATGACCTTTTCCTACTTTTTATTCATTAATGTCTGATTCATCTGCCAGTTCCCAGTACAGGAGCTTCCAGTGTCCCTGCGCATCTTCACGCAGTGTAAACTTTGTATAAGAATACTCCAGTCTGCTGCCTTCCCGGATATAGTACAGTCCAAGAATTGTAGCATACTTCTGACCGTTTAAGGTCTTGTACTTTACATTTGAACTGCCTTCAAGTTTGAAATCAGAAATGTATCTGTTGACCTTCTTATAATCCGCTATATCCTGCTTTAAACTTTCAAGGTATTCTGCATCGGTCTGTTTGCTTTTTAACTCATCATCGAAAAGCAGACGTGCCTGACTTGCAAGAACACTTAAATCTTCATCAGATACGCTGGATGTGTAATACATTTTACTGATGCGCATAAACAGATTGACCACTTCTTTGACGGATTCCGGGTAATTCTGTTCAATATTTTTTGTCTTTAACTGGGCAAGCTGTTCATTCACCAGCGACTGCTGTGTTGCATCCTGCCGCGGCTGTCTGTTGGACAAGTAATAGTAATATCCAACGCCCAATGCTGCCATGATTAAAATTGCGATTGTGACTCTTGCATACTTTTTCATAACGCTACCTCCTTTGCAGCTGCCCTTTCCTAATCTTCAAAGCCAAGCTCTACCGTTTTACCGTCTGTACCTGCCTGAACATGCGGAAATATCTTCTGTATTCCTGCTACATAATCTGCGGGGCGCACCAATGACGGACTAAAATGTGTCAGCCACATTTCTTTCACCTGTGCTTCCCGGGCAAGATGGGCAGCTTCTACAAAGGTCATGTGTTTATATTCCCTTGCTTTACTTTCTTTACCTTTCTCGCCGTACATGCCCTCACAGATAAACAAATCCGAGCCCTGTGCATTTTCTGAAATAGACTTCACCGGTCTGCTGTCCGTACAATAAGTCACTTTCAGACCTTTTCTTGGTGCACCCATGACCATATCCGGTGTATACACCCTGCCGTCCAGTTCTACTGTACTGCCGTGCTGCAAGCGGTTCCATGCTTTCTGAGGAATCTCAAGTGCCTTTGCTTTTTCAACGTCAAACTTGCCGATCCGCGGAATATTTACCGCATAACCGTAACAGGTCACAGCATGATTCACTTTAAATGCATCTATTTCATATCCATTGATAGAAATATGTTCTCTGGATTCACTCAATTCAATAAAACGCAATTCATACGGAAGCTCCGGTGCAATGACCCTCAGTGCGGAAACCACTCTTGAAAGCCCTTTTGGCCCGATGAGTGTTACCGGTTCTGTCCTGTCGGAATTGCCGATTGTCAGTAAAAGTCCCGGAAGTCCGCTGATATGGTCTGCATGGTAATGTGTAAAGCAGATGACATCAATCGGATGAAAGCTCCAGCCCTTTTCTTTTATTGCAATCTGTGTTCCCTCGCCGCAGTCGATTAACATACTGCTGCCGTTATAACGCAGCAGCAGCGATGTCAGCCATCTTCCCGGCAACGGAAGCATTCCGCTTGTACCTAGTAAACATACATCTAACATTTTTCTTAGTCTTTCCTTTTCTAATTTTAGTATACACCTTTCCTATGCCGTACGCCAGCCTTTTGACATGATTATGGCATTTTCCGCCGGCTTCTCGTAAAAATTTTTACGGACACCGATTTGTTCATATCCCATTTTTTCATAGAGCCTGCGCGCTGCATCATTGCTTTCACGCACTTCAAGAAAAAATATCGTCACGTCTTTTTGTCTGCCGCGTTCTTCCATTTCTTTCATCAGCGCTTCCGCCACTCCGTTTCTGCGGTATTTTTCTGCCACTGCCATATTGGTGATATTGCCTTCGCCAAGCACACTCCACAATCCGCAGTATCCTGCAACTTCTTCGCCTGCAAGGCACACCAGATAAATATTTTCAGGCGTTGTGCAGGCGGAAAGAAAAGATTTTTCCGACCACGGTATAGAAAATATTTCCTGCTCTATGGCTTCTACCTGTGCAAGGTCTGTTTCACGCATTTCACGAATCTGAAACTGTTCCACGCTTGAGCTCCCTTTCTGCCTGTGACGGTCTTAAATATTCCGGGCGGAACGCATCGGATGAAATGATTTCTCCTGCTTCTGCCATATCTCGTGCCGCAAGTGCCACGCTTCCTGCACGCTGGGTACAGATATGTGCCGGTGCAATTGTATAGGCACAGGTCAGTCCTTCCTCAAATGCCTGTTTTGCCGGTACAACACCATCACCGATAAAGAGTACCGGTTCATTTTTCTCATTTAAAAGCTTTACCAGTTCTTCATAAGATAACAGGCTCTGTGCCATTACTTCCTGCGGTTTTCCGTCCTTGTCCAGCCGGTACAGTGCCGTATATAAATGCTGTCTTCTTGCATCCATGACTGGACAAATCAGGCAGTCTGTTTTACTGACATTATATGCCATTGCCTTTAGTGTCGGCACTGCTGCCATTTTTTTATCCAATGCCAGTGCCATGCCTTTGCCTGTTGCCGCGCCGATCCGCAGTCCGGTAAATGAACCCGGTCCCTGTGATACCGCAATTAAATCAAAGCTTTCCGGCTCTGTTTCCGTCATTTTGCAGATTTCATCAATCATCGGAAGCAATGTTTGTGAATGTGTTTTTTTATAATTTACCGTATATTCCGCTGTAAGTACATCATCTGTTAAAATTGCAACAGAAGCAGTGACTGCGGAACTTTCTATTGCCAGAATTCTCATTGTTTTTCTCCATTTGAAATCGTTATTTTACGGTAGTCGAAGCCTTTCTGCAAATCTTTTTCTATCGTAATTGTTGTTGTGCTGTCCGGGAGCAGCTCTTCTATGAGTGTTCCCCATTCAATCAGGCATACACCATCTGAAAAAAAGTATTCTTCATAGCCGATTTCGTCCATTTCGCTGACATCGGCAATGCGGTATACATCAAAATGGTACAACGGCAATCTGCCTTCATGATACTCCTGTACAATCGTAAAGGTCGGGCTGTTAATCGGCTCTTCAATTCCAAGCCCTTTGGCAAAGCCCTGCGTAAAGACCGTTTTGCCGACACCCAAATCACCGTTTAAGCAGTATATCTGTCCCGGCTGTACGGACTGTGCCAGCCTGTATCCGGCATCAAAGGTTTCTTTTGCACTATTTGTTTCTATGACCATATCTGCCTCCCACTTTTATCTGAAACGGCTTCAATTTTTTCTCTGCAATTGTAAGAAACGCATCCAGTTCATCACCGATGTCACGCAGCGGAATGATATTGGCACGGACACTGGTAATATATAAAACAAGACTCTTTCCTGTGCATTTAATCTTAAAAATGTCTTCCCAGAGCATTTCTTCGGCCACTGCCCCCTGCTGTAACAAAATCTTTTCTTCTGTAACTGTATATCGGACAGGTTCTTTAAAAGCTGCAACGGTTTTCATCTGCTGTTTCACTTTTAATTTCATGCCAATCGGTGTATACACGGTAAAAAAGAGCCCGAAAAAGCCCATCATCAGTGTATAGGAAATGTTGACCTGGCCTACGGATACTACGCAGATAATCAGTGCGACAATCCCAAACAACAGCCCTGCCACACCGCCGACACTGTGGTAATTGTGGTATAATTTAAAATTCATCAAATCCTGTTCGGTAACCTGTGTTTCAAACTGCACCTGTAAGCCCTGTGGCTTGTTCGATTCACTCATAACTTTTCCTTTCTTAATTCAGCCCCGGCATTATCCGGATAATCTTTACTCTTTTTTAGTGCATAAATTTTGACAATCCGCTCAGATTCAGTCCTTCCTGTTTTTTCGGACGGTCCTTTTTTGTCCGGCGGTCTTTTGCCGGTCTGCTTATCTTTTTATTCTGCGCTTCTTTTTCATCCAAAATCATAGAAAGTGCAATTCTGCCTTTATTGGCATCCACTTCAATTACACGGACATCTACGATATCACCGACACTGACAACGTCTAACGGATGTTCGACACGTCTGTCACTTCTCATCTGTGAAATGTGTACCAGTCCGTCCTGATGTACACCAATGTCTACAAATGCACCAAAATCAATGACATTTCTTACCGTTCCCTTTAAAATCATGCCCGGCTGCAAGTCTTTCATTTCTAAGACATCTTTGCGTAAAATCGGCTTTGGCATTTCTTCTCTCGGGTCACGTCCCGGCTTTTCAAGTTCCTTGATAATATCCTCTAAGGTCATTTCACCGATTTCAAGCTTTTCGGAGAGTTCTTTTAAATTGTGAACTTTGCTTCTTAAACCAATTAATTCACCGGAAGTAATGGAATTGCTGTCATAACCCATTAACGCCAGCAGCTTCTTTGCTGCTTCGTAGCTTTCCGGGTGGACACTTGTTGCATCTAACGGATTGTCACCGCCTGTAATGCGCATAAAGCCCGCACACTGTTCAAATGCCTTTGGTCCTAACTTCGCCACCTTTAACAGCTGCTTTCTGTTCGTAAATCTACCGTTAGTTTCACGGTAGTCTACAATATTTTTTGCAACTGCCTTGGAAATACCTGAAATGTATTCCAATAATGAAGCGGATGCTGTATTTAAATCAACACCGACTTTATTTACACTGTCTTCTACGACACCGGTCAGGGTTTCGCTTAACTTTTTCTGATTCATATCATGCTGATACTGTCCCACACCAATCGACTTCGGTTCAATCTTTACAAGTTCGGCAAGCGGGTCCTGCACACGTCTTGCAATGGATACCGCACTACGCTGTGCTACGTCAAAATCAGGAAATTCCTCTGTTGCCAGCTTACTTGCCGAATATACGGAAGCACCGGCTTCATTGGTAATGATGTAATCCACATCGTTTAAATTCATTTCTTTAATCATGTCTGCAATGATTTTTTCGGATTCTCTGGAAGCCGTTCCGTTCCCGCAGGAAATAAGCGTTACATGATATTTGTCAATGAGTTTTTTTACTTCACGCTTGGATTCTTCAACCTTATTGTGCGGCTCTGTCGGATAGATGACCTTTGTATCCAGCACCTTTCCCGTTGCATCCACAACAGCAAGCTTACAGCCTGTACGGAATGCCGGGTCCCAGCCAAGTACAACTTTTCCTGCAATCGGCGGCTGTAATAAAAGCTGTTCTAAGTTTTTGCCGAATACTTTAATTGCGCCATCTTCTGCTTTTTCCGTCAGACTGCTGCGGATTTCACGCTCGATTGCCGGTGCGATCAGTCTGTCATACGCATCTGCAATTGTTGCTTTTAGTACCGGCGCTGTAAATTCATTTTCCAATGTCAGCACCTGCTTTTCCAGATATCTTAAAATGCGTTCTTCCGGTGCTTCAATCTTCACTGTTAAAAACTTTTCCGCTTCACCACGGTTAATCGCAAGGATTCTGTGTCCCGGAACGGTGCTTAAGCTTTCATTGTAGTCATAGTAGGTTTCATAAACCGATTCTGCTTTTTCATCTTTGGCAATAGAAATGAGTTTCCCCTCTTTCATTGTAATATCACGGATATATGTTCTGTAGTCTGCCACATCGGAAATCTGCTCTGCAATAATATCCATTGCCCCCGCAATTGCCGCTTTGGCATCGGCTACTTCTTTTCCTTCTTCCGTACTGATGTACTTGGCGGCTTCCTCCTCTAACGGCTTGTCGGTATTTTGCTGTAAAATAAATTCTGCCAGCGGTTCTAAGCCTTTTTCTTTGGCAATTGTCGCTCTTGTTCTTCTTTTCTGCTTATACGGACGATATAAATCCTCTACGAGTACCATTGTTTCTGCCGCCAGAATCTGCTGCTTTAACTCGTCTGTTAATTTACCCTGTTCTTCAATGCTTGCGATTACCTGTTCTTTTCTATCTTCAAGATTGCGCAGGTAACGCAGTCTTTCATCTAAATTTCTTAACTGCTCATCATTTAATGCGCCTGTTGCTTCTTTACGGTATCTTGCAATAAACGGAATCGTACAGCCCTCGTCAATCAGCTTGACAGCGGCTTCCGCCTGTGTTGCCTTTATCTGTAATTCTTCTGCTATCTTCTTGATAATGTCCATTCGTGTGACGTTCTCCTTTTTCTTCCCATTTTTTGAATGCTTATTATTATACCAGTTTGGGAGAGGTTTCGCAACTTTGAGCTGCGGCTGATTTGCAATCCATCATACCTTATGATAAGATTATAAATATATGCAAATTAAGGAGGATTTCATGGATAATTACGACCCGAATAACTGGAATGACAATAACAATACAAATCAAAATCAGAATATAAACGGAAACCAGCATCCGAATCAGAATTATTTTAATAACGACTATCCGGTGCCGCCGGCTAAACCAAAGGATAAGCTTGCGACTTTTTCACTGATTTTAGCCATTGCAGGCTGTGTGACTTCCATAGTGTATTACATCAGTCTGCCATGTACGATTTCAGCAATTGTACTGGCAATCCTTTCCCGCAGCCGCATTGGACGTTTTGAAGGAAAAGCGGTTGCTGGTTTATGTCTTGGCATTTCCGGCATTGTTTTAATGTTATTTTTCTTTGTTATGATGCTTTCCATTCTGCATGACCCAAGTTTAATAAATTATATGCAGGAATATATGTCCGTCTATGCTGTCGAGCCACGTGCATAGGCAGCATCAATAACAAACGGCAGTTTCTGCAAATCTGTATTGGATTACTCCGCTACACCAACTTTGCAAAAACTGCCGTTTTTTCTTTATTTTTTACTTCTGTGGAATAAATACATCATAGATTGCGCGGATTGCCGCTTCAAAATAGCGGTTTCTTACACCGACGATAATATTTAATTCGCTTGATCCCTGATCAATCATTTTAACATTAATCTTTGCATTAGACAGTGCAGAAATCACATTTGCGGCATTACCGACACTGTTTTTCATACCGCGTCCTACAACAGCGATTAATGCGAGGTTTGACTCTAATTCAATGCTGTCCGGATTCACGGCTCTGTGCAGTTCTGCAAGCACCTTCTGTTCTTTTTCCACAAATTCATCCTGATGTACAATGACTGTCATGGTGTCGATTCCTGACGGCATATGCTCAAATGAAATACCGTTATCTTCAAATACCTGAAGTACTTTTCTACCGAAACCGATTTCAGAGTTCATCATATCCTTATCAATGTTGATTGCTACAAAGCCTTTCTTTCCTGCGATACCTGTAATGATACATTCCGGGATACTGCAGGTCGTTTCTACAATCATTGTACCCTTATCTTCCGGTGCATTGGTGTTGCGGATATTAATCGGAATTCCTTCTTTTCTTACCGGGAAGATTGCGGATTCGTGTAATACGGAAGCACCCATGTAAGATAATTCTCTTAATTCCTTATAAGTAATAATCGCAATCGGCTTTGGATTTTCTACAATTCTTGGATCTGCTACAAGGAAACCGGAAACATCTGTCCAGTTTTCATATACATCTGCCTTTAAAGCTCTTGCCACGATAGAACCGGTTACATCGGAACCGCCTCTTGAAAATGTCTTTACCTGACCGTTTGGCATTGCACCGTAGAAGCCCGGAATAACGGCATTTTCTGTATTTGCAAGACGTTCGCTCATCACTTGATTGGTTTTTTCAGATTCAAATTCACCATTTTTATCAAAGCAGATTACGGTTGCTGCATCAATAAATTCATAGCCAAGGTAATTTGCCATGATGATACCGTTTAAATATTCACCGCGGGAAGCTGCATAGTCCTTGCCAGCCTTTGCAGCAAACTGCTTCTTAATTGTTTCAAACTGTTCTTCTAAGGAAAGCTTTAAGCCGAGTCCCTTGATGATTTCGTTGTAACGTTCCTTGATTGCCTTTAAGGATTTATCAAAATTTTTGCCTTCTTCTGCTTCAGCATAGCATTTGTAGAGCATATCTGTTACTTTCGTATCCTCTGAAAAACGCTTTCCCGGTGCAGACGGCACAACATATCTTCTGCTCTCTTCGGCACGGATAATGTTGCCAACCTTCTTAAACTGCTCTGCACTTGCTAATGAACTTCCGCCAAATTTAACTACTTTTACCATTTTTATGTAACTGCCTTTCTCTATTATTTTTCAAATAAATGATTGATGATTGTATATCCTTTGTCGATATAATTGCCGCTTTCCTGCGCCTCTTTTTCATTGTAATTCCATGTGTGGCTCTGCTTGTTTGTGCTGTCATAGAGCATATACGGAACCGGGTCTGATACATGGGTTCTGATGGCTACCGGTGTCGGGTGATCCGGAAGAACTAACATTCTGAAATCTGTTCCTGCCGCTTCTAACTGCTCTGTTACGCGCTTGATAATGCGCTTGTCCAGATTCTCAATTGCCTGCACCTTACGCTCAAAGCTGCCCTGATGTCCCATTTCGTCCGGGGCTTCCAGATGAATGTATGCAAAATCCAAATCATCTTTTAACAGTGCTTCTACTGCCGCATCGGCTTTACCTTCATAATTAGTATCGAGTCCGCCGTTTGCACCTTCTACTTCAACAACCTTCATATCTGCACCGACAGCAATCCCCTTTAATAAATCTACCGCAGAAATCATCGCACCGGTATGTCCCGTCTTTTCAACAAACGGTGCCAGCGCCGGACGTGTGCCTGCACCCCAGAACCAGATTGAATTGGCTGGATTTAAGCCTTTCTTCATGCGTTCCACGTTGATTGGGTGATTTGCAAGAATTTCATAACTTTTCTTCATCATTTCACGCAATGCTTCATTCTTTGGCAGATACTGTCCGATAACCTGTCCGAGTACATCATGCGGCGGTGTCAGTTCTACAACTTCTCCCTTGTCCCAGATGGTTAAATGTCTGTAGCTTGTTCCAACGTAGAATTTATAAATGTCTGTTTCTAATTCTTTACGGACTGCTTCAAGCAGCACTGCCGCATCTTCTGTTGAAATTTCGCTGGAACTATGGTCAATAATCGTTTTTTCTTCATATGGCAGGTCATCTGTAGATACCGTAACAATATTGCAGCGCAGTGCCACATCGGTCGGTTTCATATCGACACCGATACTTAACGCTTCGAGCGGTGAACGCCCGGTATAATACTCTCTCGGATTGTATCCCAATACAGAAAGATTTGCCGTATCACTTCCCGGTGCCATACCTTCCGGTACGGTGCGCACCATGCCGATTTCGGATAATTTTGAATACTTATCCATTGCCGGCGTGTCTGCATAGTCAAGGGGTGTACGGTTGTCAAGTTCAGGAATATTCTTATCTGCCATTCCATCGCCTAAAACGATTAAATACTTCATGATTTTCTTTTCCTCATTTCCTTCTCATTTACTGTAACCGTCAGTTTTTTATTTTAAATGGTTGTTTTATCAAAACGGATTCTGCCGACAACATCAAACTGTGCTGCTGCCTGTGCAAATGCCTGTTCTGTCATATTGGCTGTTACAAGACCAAATTCATCATCCAGTCCGTCTACCATAACTGTCTGTACTGCGTGGAATGCTTCTTTTGCTTTTTCAAGCGCCGCTCTGTCTTTAATTCTTACAAAGAAAGTGCGTTCTACTTCCATTGCACTGCCAAGTTCTAACTTTTCATAGCTCCAGAGTGTCATGACATTTCTGCCCTTATGCTTTACGCAGTCTACAACATCCGCAACAACCGCACTGGCTGTCGGAAGCTTTCCTGCACCTGCTCCAAAAAACATCACGTCACCAATGACATTTCCATGAATATAAATGCCGTTTAAGACGTCATTGACATTATAGAGCGGATGTGTAGCATCAATTAAAAACGGTGCTGTAATCGCATAAACCTTTTCATCTTTCTTAAAGCTTGTTGCAAGCAGTTTGACAACACAGCCAAGCTTTTCCGCATATGCAAAATCGGCTGTTGAAATCTTTGTAATGCCTTCTGTCTGGATTTCTTCAAACTTTACGGTTGAACCGAATGCAAGCGATGTCAGAATCGCAATCTTACGGCAGGCATCATAGCCTTCCACATCGGCTTCCGGATTGCGCTCCGCATAGCCTAAATCCTGTGCTTCCTTTAATACATCTTCATAAGAACTGCCTTCCTGGCTCATCTTTGTTAAAATGTAGTTGGTTGTTCCGTTTAAAATACCGGTAATCTGTGTAATCTCATCAGCTGTGAGTGACTGGTTTAACGGACGGATAATCGGAATACCTCCGCCGACAGATGCTTCAAACATGAAGTTTAAGTTTCTTTCCTTTGCCATTGCAAGCAGCTCCGGTCCGTGTTCCGCAACCAGTGCCTTATTGGAAGTCACCACATGCTTTCCCGCGAGCAGGCAGCGCCTTACAAACTCGTAGGCCGGTTTTGTTCCGCCCATGGTCTCCACAACGATCCCGATCTCCGGGTCATTTACGATCTGTTCCACATCGTGGATCACAATCTTCTCCACCGGGCTTCCCGGAAACTCCCTGAGATCCAGGATATATTTTACTTCTATCGGCTCTCCAGCCTTTTTCTCTACGCTTTTGCAGTTCTTGTCAAGAACCTCATACACGCCAGAACCGATGGTTCCGTATCCCATAATTGCCGCTTTCATCCGTCTATTTCTCCACTCCTAAAATTTTTACGTTCTGTACGCCCTTTAAGTGCTCGATCTCCTCAACCATACCGGCAACATTTCCCGTATCTGAGAGAACTTCCACGCTGAGCGTTACCGTCGCGGATCCGTTTACCGGGATCGTCTGGTGGATCGTAAGGATATTCGCACGGTAATCCGCAACGATGTGGAGCAGGTCAGACAGAAGCCCCGGCTCGTCCATCATCTGGGTCACAAGTGTCACTGTCTTTCCTCTCGTGTTGTCGGAAAACGGAAGAATATCATCCTTATATTTATAGAAGGAACTGCGGCTTAAACCGACCTGTTCCGCCGCCTCCTGCACCGTCATGTTTTTGTCCGTCTCGAGGAGACGTTTCACCTCAACGACTTTCTGAAGGACTTCCGGCAGCGCTTTGTCACGAACCACATAATACTTGTTTTTTTTCTCCATATATCAGACCTCACAAGCTAAAAATTTCTTTTTTATTACCGAAATCATACGTTTCGTCCATTGCTCTGGCACGTTACCATATGTGCGTCCCAGAAAAACATGTGTACGCAAGAATCTTAGCATATTTTGGATGCTTATGCAAGCAGATGTTCGCTGTCTGACAAAATCCACAGTTATTGCGTTACTGTACACGCATGCGTGTACAGTAACGTTATTGCTCTTAAAACAAGAAGGGAGAACCTGCAGATCAGGTTCTCCACTTTTTTATTCAACTTTCAGATCATTTTTAGCAATTTTTCAGTTTTAATTCCAGTTTCGGAATTTTTCTCTTTTTACAGATGCTCTTCCAGCTCACTGTTCCTATGTACCCCAGTGATCGCATACTCTGCCCACTCCGCGATATTTGTGGCGTGGTCGCCGATGCGCTCGTAGTATTTGGCGATCATGAGGATGTCCAGGATCTGTTCCTGGGTGGCCTCGCCGTTTAAGATACCGTCTGCCAGTTCTTTCTTCACCTGGGAGAACATATCGTCGATCACGTCATCGTAGGCGATAACTTCCTTTGTCTTCCTGAGATCCTCGTTTGCGAAGCTCTCAATGCTCTCGCGGACCATGGACGCAACGGCTTTTGCCATCTCGCCGAGTCTTGTCGCCTTTACCGGCTCTAAGAGGTCTGTGGTCTTGATGATCTCCGCGATATCGCCCGCCTGGTCACCGATGCGCTCCAGGTCTGTGATCATTTTTAATGCGGAAGAGATCTTTCTTAAGTCACTCGCCACCGGCTGCTGCTCTAAGAGAAGCTTCAAGCACTTGCTCTCGATATCTCTCTCCTTTAAGTCCACGTTCGCATCGTCTTGCAGGATCTTCGCCGCCTGCTCCCGGTCCATGTTCATCAGTGCCTCGTAAGTCCCGTCGATCATTTTCTCGCAGAGCAGTCCCATCTCCGCCAGCATCTTATGCAGCTCTTCCAATTGCTTTAAAAACGCGTCTCTCATAATCAGCCAAACCTCCCTGTGATGTAGCTTTCTGTCCGTTCATCCCTCGGGTTCGCAAACAGATCACTTGTATTATTGTACTCGACGACCTCACCTAACAGGAAGAACGCTGTCTTGTCAGAGATACGCGCCGCCTGCTGCATGTTGTGGGTGACGATCACGATGGTGTATTTATCCTTTAATTCCATCGCCAGGTCCTCGATCTTCGATGTGGAGATCGGGTCCAGGGCGGAGGTCGGCTCATCCATCAAGATCACCTCCGGCTCCACCGCCAGGGTTCTCGCGATGCAGAGTCTCTGCTGCTGTCCGCCGGAAAGTCCCAGGGCACTCTTATTTAAGCGGTCCTTAAGCTCATCCCAGATCGCCGCCTGACGCAGGCTTTTCTCAACGATCTCGTCGAGATCCGCCTTTCTCGTGATCCCGAAGATCCTCGGGCCATAGGCGATGTTGTCGTAAATACTCTTCGGGAACGGGTTTGGCTGCTGGAATACCATGCCGACCTTGTGGCGCAGTGTGATGGCGTCCATATCCTTAAAGATGTTCTGTCCGTCAAGCTCCACTTTTCCGTCGATCTTTACATTCTCCACAAGATCATTCATCCGGTTCAATGTCTTTAAAAATGTAGATTTTCCGCAGCCGGACGGTCCGATGAACGCGGTGATCTCATGGGCGCTGATCTGCATGTTGATGTCCTTAAGCGCATGGAACGAGCCGTAATGCAGATTCAGCTTTTCGATATCAAATTTCGGTTTCATATCAGTCATATATGTTTTCCTCTCTAAAACTCTCATATGCCATCCTCAGAGTTTCATTACTTCTCCCTCAAGAATCGTCATTGAGGTCCTTTTCCGAATGTTTCTTACGCTGCCTCGCCGGAGCTCTTTTTCTTCAGATGATGGCTCCACACATTCGCACCGATGCTGAATGCCAGAACCAGGATCATAAGGACCGCGGAGGCGGTGTTCGCCAGTGCCTTATCCTGACCGTTTACCTGAAGGTTCCAGATCTGGATCGACAATGTCTCTGCCGGGCGGAACGGGTTGAACGGGCAGGTCGGGGCTGCCAGGTTCCAGTTGCCCCAGCGCAGGTCGCTTCCGGATCCTGTGGTGTAGAGGAGCGCTGCCGCCTCACCGAATCCACGTCCTGCCGCCAGAATGACGCCTGTCATGATGCGCGGGAGACATGCCGGGAGAAGTACATGGAAGATGGACTGCCATTTTGTCGCTCCAAGACCTAAACTCGCCTGAAAATATCCCGCTGGGAGTCCCTTGATGGCATCCTCGGTGGTCGTCGTGATAAGCGGAAGTGTCAGGATCGATACGGAGAGGGCACCCGCCATCAGGCTCTTTCCCATTCCGAAGAATACGAGGAATACCAGATATCCGAACAGGCCCACAACGATGGACGGAAGGGAAGAAAGTGTCTCGATACACATTCTCAGAAACTTTGTCATTTTTCCCTGTTTCGCGTACATGGCCAGATAGATTCCGGCGCAGACACCGAGGGGGATGGATACCAGCAGGGAGATAAATACGAGATAGATCGTGTTGAACAACTGGTTTCCGATGCTTCCTTTTCTCGCGAAGCGGAACATCTCCGGCTTTGCCCCCATGAGACCGCCGATGATGACCTTGCCCGCAAAGCCGATCAGAAGAGCGAAGAAGAAGATCGCAACCAGGTAGAAAATGACTGTCATAACGCGGTCCACACCGCGTGAACGTCTGATCTTACTTTCCATGGTCTAATTTTCCCCCTTTGCTGCGAACTGCTTTACCGGCACTGCGGTCGTGCTGGTTTTCACAGAAGTGCTTGTTTTTTCTTCTTTCTCCGGCTTTACCGCTGTCACATGATGGATCAGGAAGATGAAGAACAGGGAGATTGCAAATAACAACAGTGCCATGGTCCAGAGTGCGGATTTCATCTCGCCGCCCTCCATGGCGTTGCCCATCTGGGCCGCGATCTCGGTGGTCAGAGTCTTTGTCGTTGAAAAAATGCTTGTGGGAAGCGCTGTTGTCTGACCGATGACCATGGCAACCGCCAGGGCCTCACCGAAGGCTCTCGCGAGACCTAAGATCACACCGGAAATGATTCCAGGCGCTGCCGCCGGAACTACGATCCGGTATATGGTCTGCCATCGGGTGGAGCCGAGTCCGTACGCCGCCATTCTGCATTCCTTCGGTACGGAGTGAAGGGCATCCGCCGCAACACTTGTGATCGTCGGGAAGATCATGACCGCGAGGACCAGCCCCGCTGCCAGGATAGAATGTCCCACCTGACGGTCAAACACGGTCTTGATCGCCGGTACAAGCACTGTGAGCCCCACCCATCCGTAGACAACCGATGGGATTCCGGCAAAGATCTCGACTACCGGGCGGTAGAATTTCTCTCCGAACTTCGGGGAGATCTCCGTAATAAAGATCGCTGATCCCAGGGAAAACGGAGTCGCGATAAGAAGTGCCAGGCCGCAGGTGCAGAGCGATCCGACGATGAAGATCAGCGCACCGATGCTGCCGCCGCCTGCCATATTGTCCTCCGGTGCCCAGTCTGCAGATCCTAAGAATTCCAGGAAGGAATGTCTGTAAACCAGGAATGTGGATGATCCCTTGTATACAAGGAACGCGCCGATCACGATCGTCAGAAGAATTACGAACAGTCCACAGACGGTCATCAGATCCCGCCACAGATATTCTCTGACGAACATGCTTTTTTCTTTACCATTCTTCATAAGTCCTCCTGCTTCCTATATTCGAAGCAAATTCTATCATAAATCATATCGGGGCGGGCCAGATTCGTCTGCCCCGCCCTTGTTTCGCAGTTCTCTTGTCCATGTCCTCTTTTTCTTTCATACGGTCGGATCATGGCTCACTGCCCGGTCTTAAGTTTTGTCTTAATGCTCGGTATTTGTCATCTTGGAAGATACGCCGTATCCTAAGGATTCCATCTTTGCGCCGTACTCATCGGACATGATGTAGTCAAGGAATGCGCTTACAACTTCGTCCGGCTCACCCTTTGTGTACATATGCTCAAATGTCCATACCGGATATTTTCCAGCGTATGTATTTTCAAGTGTCGGCTCTGCGCCATCGATCGCTACGGTTGCAACTCCCGCATCACCTGTCAGATAGGAAAGTGCTACATATCCGATTGCACCCTTCGTATCTTTTACATTCTGAAGAAGAACACCGGAATCATCTGTTTCCATGGAAGTATTGGAAGCTTCCTCGTTTCCGTCGAGAGCGTATTTCTGGAAGGTTGCTCTTGTACCGGAAGATGTCGGTCTTGTTACAAGGACAATGCTCTCATCCGGTCCGCCAACCTCTTTCCAGTTTGTTGTCTTTCCTGTGAAGATGTCGATGAGCTGCTGTTTTGTAAGATCCTCAACGCCGCCTTCTTTTACATCGTTGTTTACGATCGGAGCCATTGTGACTACGCATACCTGATGATCAACAAGCTCTTTTGCCTGTGTCTCGTCAAGCTTTGCGGAGGCCTCAACATCGGAGTTACCGATATTTACGGTTCCCTCGGAAACCTGCTTTAAGCCCTCGCCGGATCCTCCTGCGTCGATCGTGATGGAAACGTCCGGGTATTTCTCGATAAACATGTCTGCTGCATCGTCAACCAGCGGTTTTAATGCGGAAGAACCTGCCGCTGTGATCGATCCTGTAAGATCTGCTTTTTTCTCTGCTGCTGTTGTCGCTGCTTCTTTTGCTGTCTCTGCTGCTGCCGCAGTTGTTGTCGCTGCTGTCGTGGATGCTGTACTACTGCTGCTTCCGCATCCTGTCATCATGCTGACTGCTAATACTCCTGCACCTGCAAGTGCCATTACTTTTCTTGTTTTCATAATTCTTTTCTCCTCCTCAAAGGTCTTTGTTTTTATTTTTTCTTTCTCTGTACAGTATTATTTTTATCACGAATCCCCGAAACCAAAAACCATGGTTCGGTAACTACTTTGTATAATCTATGTAAATTGTAAATTCAGATTTTCGTTTGAAAATATAGCCGGGTAAAACCTTTCCACTGTGCCGGACTACCGCGAATTCAAAAAAATCAGCCATTTGTCGAGATTTTTCACAGTAGTACCGTTATCGCACAGGTATGGATATGGCCCGCTGCACGCGAAAAAAACGCACCATCTGATAGTCTGGAATATTTCTTCCAAATCAATCAGACGATGCGTCTTGATCCTTAAGATCCTATATTTCCTTTATAACCTTTTTGCCTGGCCTTTGTTCCTAAACTCCAGCAGCCGGACCTTCCGGTGCAACTGTTCCGCCTGGAACAGTCACAGAACTCGGTCCTTCTGTCTGGGCTGCCGGGCCGACGCTTGTGGTCGCCTCCGGAACAGCGGTGGACTTTTCGTATCCCGGTCCCACCGGATTCTCCGCTGTGGTCTCCTGCGGATTTGACGGACGGAACTCCTCCGTGGAAGTCTCCGCCTCATCTGTCGGGCTCACTGCGTGACTCTCTGTCGGCTTCACATAGATATTTCCATGCTCATCCGTCTCATAAGCGGCGCTGGTCTCATGGCTTCCGGAAGAAGTTTCGATCGGCTTGCCGTCCGGTCCTGTCTCAGTTTCACCCGTGCTCTCAGATTCCTTCTGGGATTCTTCGAGCATGGACTCCATCTGGGATTCTTCCTGACTCTCCTTCTTACTCTCCTCTTCAGCGGAAAGTGTCGTGGCCTCCGTCGTGGCCTCCGTCTCGCCCTTCGGGATATATCCCTGATCCGTCGCTACATGATCGATCTCCTTGCCAGCCTTATTCAGTCCAGTAAGTTCAGCGATCTTATTGCTGATCGTCTGGACCGTGCTGGATGGCTTGTAGTCCTCTTCACCATAGAGGAACTTGTGAAGGCTTGTAACATTGCTCACAAGTGTCTGCGGGATAACACAGGACAATTTCAGCTTGCCGATCTTCATCTTCTGCTCTCCGCGGGCTGCCGGGAATCCGGTCGTCTCACTGAGATGGTATTTCGTGACATTCTTCGCCATCGGAAGGATATCATTCATATTGATATTTGTCGCGCACATCGCGGACATATTTCCGATCAGGCTGTTTAATGTCGCAAAGTCTGCCTTTTTCGCCTTCTCAAATGCCTTCTGGATTACAAGTCTCTGGCGCTCTGTACGCGCATAGTCACTGTCCATCAGACGAAGACGTCCATAGGCAACGGCCTGTACGCCATCCAGATGGTTCACACCTGCTTTCTTTAACTGTACAGAACCAATTCCGGTACCCTTTACCGTCTCTGTGATGAACGCGTTGATGTAGTAGAACTCGGACTTACTGATATCGATGTCGACACCGCCGAGGATGTTGATCGCTGTTGCGACTGCCTTCCAGTTGAACGCTACATAGTGGGTGATGTTGAGATCCAGATTCTTATTCAGGGCTTTTACGGCCTGTTCCGGACCACCCATCGCATATGCCGCGTTGATCTTATTGTATGTGTTCTTATCGCTCACATTCAGGTAAGTGTCGCGGAATACGGATGCCAGCTTGATCTCTCCGGTCTCACGATTTAAGTTCACGATCATGATAACATCGGACTGGTTGCCTTTTCCTGTGGAATTGTCACGGGAGTCCAGGCCAAATACCGCAATGGTCCAGTAGCCTTTTTCCATCTTATCTCTCATTTCCAGAGAGATGTTCTCATTCCGAACGTCCGCAATATCAAAATTATTCTGTCCGTTCATCTTTCCGAAGTTGTGCTGGATATAGCCGTATACCGCTGCGGCAAACCCCAGGACCAGAACGATCAGGGCGATCAGAACACCGATGATGATCTTTTTCTTCTTGTTTCCGTTTTTCCGTCTTCTGTGATTGTGGGAAGCTGCCCCATGGCTCTTTGCTGCGGCACGGCCTGCACGGCTTCCCGGGTCAGCACTCATGGAATACAGATCTTCCGTCCTGTGAGTGCGGCGTTTTGCGGACGTCTCACTCTCGCTCTCACGCCGTCTGCTCTTTCTGGCGCGGGAACGGTCTAATTCGTCTTCATAATTCATGTCATTTGTCCTCGTCTTAGTAAGCGTTTTTATTGATGAATCCCTTGAAAACCGTTAAGAACATGATCTTGAAATCAAGACCAAGTGTCCAGTTCTCGATATAATAGAGATCGTGCTCGATCCGTTTAATGATCGAAGTGTCTCCACGGTAACCATTCACCTGTGCCCAGCCGGTAAGGCCCGGACGGACCTGATGCTTGATCATATATCGCGGGATTTCTTCCTTAAATTTTTCAACGAAAAATGGCCGTTCCGGTCTCGGACCCACAAGACTCATATCACCAATCAGGATATTAAAGAACTGCGGCACCTCGTCGATGCTTGTACGGCGGATTATTTTTCCGATGAGAGTCACACGGGCATCTCCCTTTGTTGTCCAGCGGCTCTTCTCCTTGCCCGGATCCTGAACCGTCATGGAACGGAATTTATACATTTTAAACAGCCGGTTGTGAAGGCCGACACGTTCCTGACAGAAAATGATCGGTCCCGGAGATGTCAGCTTGATGAGCACTGCCACGATCAGCATGATCGGGGAAAAAAGTACGATCCCCACGATCGCACCCACGATATCCACGGCTCTCTTTACCATCGCATTCACAGGATCATTCAACGGAACGCGGCGGATATGGATCACCGGCAGGCCCTGGAGATCTTCCATATACGGGATCGTCGGGATAATGTTCCCGTAATCCGGGATAAACTTCGTGTGCACGCCGGATTTTTCACAGAGAGCAACGATATGGCGGAGTTTTTCATACTCGCCCAGGCTCAGTGTGACGGCGATCTCATCGAGACTGTTCTGCTCTAAAATATAGTCGAGGTCCTCGATGCAGCCGATGACCTTTACTCCCTTATACTCACTTCCGCGTTCCTTCGTATCATCAATGATCCCGCGGATCGTGTACCCCCATTCCGGATTCTTGTTTACCCGGTCGATAAACCCTTCCGCTGCGGAGGAATAGCCAACTAACAGGATATGTTTCTGATTGTATCCTTTTGAGCGCATGGAACGAAGCACGATCCGGATTCCATTCCGCTCAATGGTCATAAACACTACGTTCAGCACATAGAAATATACGACCAGTCTCTGGGAGAAGTTGTAGAGATGCGGCTCTTTTCTTCCAAAGTACAGGATCAGACCAAAAATAAGGAGTCCGATCGTGTTTGCCTTGAATATCTTTCCGAATTCATTTCTACGTCCGAGTACACGCTTCGGCGTGTACAGTCCAAAAAAGGAGTACAAAAGCAGATACGCCGGAATAATGACAAGAAGCGCGCCAAAATAAAAACCGACCTCAAGTGTCCGTTTTCCGAGCAGGTTCGCCCATCCGCTTCCGATTACGATAAACCACGCAAGCAGATAAGAGAATGCGGTCACGAAGGCGTCGAGCACAACGTGAAAACGGTTGAGGCTCTTCTGATTATCTTTGATCATATAATTTTCACCCTGTTTTCCAAGGAACATGCCGGTCAGAATTCTTTCCGTGGTCAGCGCATGCACAGCTGCGCCAGCCAATTCCCCACGGCAGGTATTTTCAACTATACCATGCCCCGGCAGACTGCCTTTCTAAGGTCACTCCTCCGGACATAGTACCGCCATCATAAAAAATATGCATACATAGTATACATAAAATTTACCCATTTGCATATAAACGATTTCTTAAGAAAATCTGAGATTTCCGTAAATTATTCGTTTATTTTGCATAAAAGCAGCCGTTCAGCCTATCCGCACTGAGCCGGCCCCACAGCGTCCGGCGAAGAATCTCAGGCTTTCGCTCCAAGCTTCGCCGCCTGTCTCCTGGAAAACTCATAAACATAGACTGCGGTTCCGGCGATCAGCTCAAGCTGGATCCCGATCTCCCGCTGTAATCTTCCTTTAAAGGAAGGGACGCGTTTACAGTCCTTTAATGTTCTGATCCCCTCAAGGAATCCGGACACATAGTCTTTTCCGAACCCCATCTTTTTAAAAAACAGGAACTTTACAAATGTTCCCGCGAGAAGACACGGAGAATTTAAAAGCAACTGCCATGCGCGCATATTTTTGTAATTCAGATACACATTATTCCTCGCGGCAAGCTTCACCTTAAAGGAATTATACTTCGATCCGCTTGTCCCGCTGCCTACATGGTACACCACAGCTTCCGGGCAGAATACGTTGTCGTACCCGTAAAGCTTCGCACGGTATCCCACATCGATATCCTCAAGGTAGGCAAAGTGCATCTCATCGAAGTATCCGATGGTCTCGAACACTTCCCGGCGGTAGATTGCCGCACCGGCACACGCCGTAAAGACGCGGCAGCTCTTTTTATAAAGCTTTTCCGGACGCCCGACGCCCCGCTGGAACGCCCAGCCGAGGACGCTGTACATGTCTCCGGCATCGTCCATAAGATCCGGGTGGTACATCTGGATCATCTTGCTGCTGACGGAAAAGATCTTCTCCGACCGGTCCATGGCCCGCTCCAACGCTTCGACATAGTGGGGAGCCACTTTTGTATCATTATTTAATAAGATCACATACGGCGTATCTGCCGCCCTGATCCCCACATTTACCGCACCGGAAAAGCCTGTGTTTTCCGGAAGAAAGATCGACGGGATCTCCCGCTCCTTCAGCCACTCCACGCTGCCGTCCGTGGAACCGTTGTCCACCACCAGGATCTTGAAATCCTTCATCGTCTGCGCTTCAAGAGCCTCAAAGCACGGTTCCATAAACGAAAGTCCGTTGTAATTCGGAATTATGATCGTTGTCTTCATTCGTCTAACGGTACCTCCAGTTTATATGGTTCCCCGATTTTTTCCTTTTTCAGGTCACGCAGCGCAAAATTTGATTTTCTCAGTGTCAGGTTCGGATTGTAGTACGGATCTCCGTCTCTCAGGATCTCCGGCCAGCGCTTCGCGAAGGTGGCGATCTCACGGTTAAATCTCTCCACCTTCTCCGGTGTGTCCTCAAGTCCGCGGGACTTGGATTCATAGTGGTGAAGCACCGCATAAGGCGCGTATACTACAAGTTTTCCGAGCCTTCTCACCTTCATGCAGTAATCAATATCATTGAAAGCCACCGCGAGCTCTTCCGTAAATCCGCCCACAGCGTCAAATACGGAGCGCTTGCTCATCATGCAGGCCGCTGTGACAGCACTGTAATCCTGGGCACACATCGCGCGGTTGAAATAGCTGTTCTCGGATTTATGGAGTCCGATAAACGTATGACCGGCGATACCGCCGAAACCGATAACAACACCGGCGTGCTGGATCGTGTCATCCTCGTAGAGCAGTCTCGCTCCGGCGATCCCCACGTCCTCCCTCTGGACAAAGCCAAGCATCTCTTCCACAAAATTCTTTGCGATCAGCTCAATATCGTTGTTCATAAACAGAAGGTACTCGCCCTTTGCGTGCTGTACGCCGAAATTGTTGATCGCGGAGTAGTTGAACTCTCTCTCCCAGCGGACAACATGTACATTTGGGAACTCCTTCTGGATCTTCTCGTAGTAATCCCAGGTCGCCTGCTCCGTACTGTTGTTCTCCACGATGACGAACTCCAGATTCTTATAGGTTCCCTCCGTCAGCATCGGGCGGATGCAGTTGTCGAGGTCCACGGTGTGGTCCTTGTTTGGGATGATTACAGATACCAGCGGATCATCCTTGATCTTAAACGTCGTGTGATAGATCCCGTAATCCACACCCTTTTCTACCTTTTCTGCCTCAATGCCCACTCTCTTATAGTGGTCCATGATGGCACGGGAGCCGGCTGTGAAGGCATAAAGCTTGCTCTCGGGGTTGCTCGCCGTGGAATTTGGGTGGCAGCGCCAGTGATAGAGCACCTTCGGGATATGGCAGATCTGCTTTGCATTCTCCGTACAGCGGAAAATAAAGTCGTAATCCTGGGCTCCGTCATACTCCGCCCGGAAACCGCCGACTTTATCGAGCAGTTCTTTTTTCACCACAAACAGATGGCAGATATAGTTGACGCTCGTCAAAAGATCCGGATTGAAATCCGGCTTGAAATGCGGGTCGAACAGTTCATCCCCATCCATGTCAAGCTTGTCCTCATCGGAATAGAGGACATCGCAGTTTTCATTCTCATTCAGTTTTTTCGCGCACTCAAAGAGCGCGTTCGGTGTCAGACGGTCATCATGATCTGCAAGTACAATAAAATCCCCTTCCGCCATCTCAAGGGCGGCGTTCGTATTTCCGGAGATACCGCGGTTTTCCCCCAGTACCTGATAGCGGATCCTCGCGTCTTTCTCCGCGTATTTCTTTAAAACAGTCTCGACACTCTCACCCGCCGGGCTGCCGTCCGCGATACAGAGTTCCCAGTTCGCGTAAGTCTGCTCCACGATGGAGTCCAGCATTTCCTTCAGGAATTTCTCCGGAGTCTTATAGACCGGGATCACGATCGAAAATTTCGGCATATAATCGAACTTCTTTTTCTTCTGCTCTTCCAGTTCTTCCTCTGACGGTTTCGTGAGATTCCACCACTCTGCGTAGTCGTAATCGTCGTCAATTCCCTGGATCTTGTGCTTGGATTTTAAGATCAGGGCCTTCAGGCCATTTTCCTTTAAGAAATCCCAGGCAACATGGACTGTCTCCATGTTCATAAGGTTCATGAGCTTCTGTACCTTGCGGTTTGCCGCTCCGGTCTTCCTGCGGATCGCCATATCGCTGTATTTCACACGGGTCGTCTTCTTCCCGCCGCAGATCACAAGATAATAATTCTTTCCATGTTCATACGGAAAACGGATATCAAAGCCGAGATCACGGTCGATGATCTTCTTATAATAGATCTGGCTCACGTCATCTCTTCTCGTCGGAACGATCTTTGCCTTCACCGGCTGTCCCGCTTCATCCTCGACCCGGTAGGTGATCACGGAATCCGGGTCGCTCTCAACAGCCCAGCCATTTAACTGGATCGTCTGCTCCCGGACTCTCATCACTTCAACACTGTACTTCATACTTCCTCCTGTGCACCGGCCGGTGTATCAAAATTGATGCGCTCCTCCTCCACAACGAGCGGGCGGTGCATCACACGGGTATTGATGCTCATGATATACTCGCCAAGCAGGCCGATAAAGAAGATCTGGACAGATCCAAGAAAGCACATTCCGATGAGAAGCGGTGCCATACCTGCCATAAAGCGGTCCCAGTATAAGAGTTTCATGATCAGATATATGACTGCTACGATAAAGCTCACGCCGCCGCAGAAGGCGCCGAAAAAGGTTGCCAGGCGCAGGCCCGCTTTTGTGTAAGATGTAAAGCTGAGCATTGCCGCGTCATATAATTTATAGAAGTTATTGTGGGTCTTTCCCGCGCGGCGCTTCGGCTGCTCGTACGGGATCTCTTTTCTCTTAAAGCCTAACTCCGCAACGATTCCGCGAAGGAACGGGGTCGGATCGTTTAAGTTTCTTAAGACCTCGATAAACTGTCTGTCGTAGAGTCCGGATCCTGTAAAGTGCTCGATCTGCTCCACGTCGGATAATTTCCGGATCAGTTTGTAGTAGCAGCTTCTGAGCCAGTACATCACCGGGTTCTCTTTGCTGCTCGTCTTGATTCCGATGACGATCTTATAGCCATTCTCCCACTCGTGGACATACTTCGGAATCAGTTCCACCGGATCCTGGAAATCCGCCACCATGGAGATCACGCAGTCACCGGTTACCTGAAGGATTCCATAATATGGAGAATTGAACTGTCCAAAGTTTCTCGCGTTGAAGATCGCCTTGATCTTCGGATTCTTCGCGCAGAGCATGCGGAGCAGTTCTCTTGTCTTATCGGTGGAGTCGTTGTCGATGAAGACCAGCTCATAGTCGTACTGAGGCAGTTCTTTTGTGATAATGCCGATGACAGCTTCGCTGATCGGAACGACATTCTCCTCCTCGTTATAGCATGGAATCAAAACGCTGATTTTTTTCATGTTATATTTTCTTCTTCCTTAAATTTTACCTGACCGGTACCTTCGGGCACCTATGTCAGTTTCTTTCAGCAGTGCGGCGGGCACCGATCTGCTGAACTTTTTTTCTAAATTGTTGCCTAGTCTTTAACTTTTATCATTGTAACCATTTTTTCTGTTTTGTCAATACTCGACGTATTTCGCGGCATTTTTTCCCAATCTGTGATCGGTCTGCATTTTCAACTGATTGCTGCCCTCTCTGCCACCCCAGAATTGCTTTCTCGTTCAGTTAAATGGTTCTCTTTCTGAGCGCGATCATCCTTGTAATTCCGGTCTTGAAATCGACCTCTGGCTTCCATCCCGTCACCGTCTCCAGCTTTTCGATGGACGGCATCAGATTGATCAGACCTTCGGCGTTCTCCCCGCGGGTGTTGTATTGGCTCTCGCCCTGTCCGCCGCAGAGTTCGTGGATCTCCTCCACGAATTCCTTTAATACCTTTGTCTCAGCACCGCCGAAGTTAAATACAGGATTTTCAAGTCCCTCAAACGCACTTTCCGAAGCTTCGCAGAGCGCCGCCATCCCTCTAGCCAGATCGTCGATATAGAGGAAATTCCACTTCTGGGTACATGCCCCCAGGGACATTTCCTTATTACTTAAGAATGTGTCCAAACAGGACTCCACTAACGTCCACGGGTGGTCCCCGGGGCCGTAGGCGCTGAAAATCCTGGCGTGAATGTACCGCAGTCCCAGTTCATCACAGAGTTTTTCTCCCTTTTCCCGCATGGCAAGCTTCGCCTCTCCATACAGGGATTTCGGCTCGCAGACCGTGTCCTCCGTGATCAGATCCTGGTGCATTCCGTACTCCGCCTGGGAGCCGGAGAACAGGAACTTTTTACAGCCTAGGGCTTTCGCCGTCCGAATCGTCTCCAGAGAGATCTCCATATTCTTCTCCTGAAGCGCCTTGTCCGTTCTTGACGCGCTCCCGGATCCTCCCCAGCCGAAATGGCAGAACACGTCCTGCGGTTTTGTCACTTTTTCTAAAAGCTTTTCCGGCTCGGAAAGATCATTTTCCGTCACGAGAAGACGCCCGGATAAAAGTGCCTCCTCATTTCCCTCAAGGATCGTATCAAGTTTTGAGGATTTGGGGCGCACAATGGCGGTCACCGTGTGCCCTCTCCGTAAGAGTTCCCGCACCGTTGCCGCGCCGACAAAGCTCGTCGAACCTGTCATGATGATATTCATATTCTGCTGCCCCTTTCCTCATTTAACGCTGATCAATCATCCATCTTATTCCCGGTTGCCAGTATATTGTACATGATGTTACTGTATACGGGTAGGAATTTTCTGAACCATCTTGCATTTTCTTCTAAGTTCCATGTCCCAGGCACACTGAACCTTCTTATTTATTCTCTACTAACGGAATAATCATATTTTCCTTCAGCTCTTCCTCCGGAAGGAACGGAGCCAGATCCTCAAGCGGTACGGATACCATGGTTCCGTCCGACAGCATCTTTGCGGCTGCCTTCGGCTCGAAGCCCTGTTTCATATCCACGAAGATCTCACAGATCACCGGACCGTCCATGGCAAGTGTCTTCTCCACCGCCTCGCCGAGCTCGCTGTTGTGGTGGGCTGCCACATACGGATAACCGTATGCCCACGCAAGCTTCTCCATGCTCGGGAAGCTTAAGTCGTGGCTGTCCACGCCGATTCCCACTAACGGCTCATGGAAGTGGGTCTTCTGGGTCTGGCGGATGGAGTGGTAACCACCGTTGTTGATCAGGAAGATCTTGATTCCCATATGATGGTGAACGATGGTCTGGAGCTCCTGAAGATTCATCTGGATACTTCCGTCACCTGTCACAAGGATGATGTCCTTTGTATGGTCTGCGACCCAGGCACCGATGGCTGCCGGAAGATCGTAGCCCATGGACGCGATGGCAGAGTTGCTGATGAACCGCTGTCCTTTCTTCATCTCGTAGGCATGTCCGCCTACTACGCACGCGGAGCCATTTCCCACAACGGTGATCTGATCTTCCTCGACGCGCTTACTGATCTCCTTGATCGCCGCGTAAACATTTGCAGGCTCGTCATCTCCGGCCTCATAGTGTTTCGGAAGAACGACCGGGTATTTTTCTTTCCATTCCTGGCAGCGTCTGATCCACCAGTCCACGGCTTCTTTATCCTTTGCTCCGCCGTTCGGATCGAACTCTTCCTCGTCGAGGACGAGCTCCAGCTTCTCGAGAAGATCCTTGACGTCCGCATGGACCGGCATGTCAACATGGACCGTCGGTTTCTTTAACTCCTCGGCGTCGATATCATTGTAGATCACATAGGCCTCTCTCGCCCAGGTCGGGTAGTTATAGCCCACCTGACGGATCGAGAGACGGCTTCCCAATGACAATAAGAGATCGCTGTTCTGTACTGCAAAGTTTCCGGCACGGTCACCCATATGTCCGGCACGTCCCACATAGAGCGGGTCTGTGTCATACATGCAGTCGATGCTGTTCCAGCCGGTGACAACCGGGATTCCAAGCTTCTTTACGACTCTCGCGAATACATCGAACGCCTTTCCGATCCGGATTCCGTTTCCGGCATTGATCACCGGGCGCTTCGCCTCGCGGACCTTCTTTAAGATTTCTCTCGCCTGCTCTACTGTCACAGGATCCGGCAGTTTCACACGTTTTTCGCCCTGTCCGCTCACATCGGACGGGATCATTGCCGGTTTCCCTTCAACTTTATTCATCATGCAGATCGTACATCCGGAACATCCGGTTCCGTGACCGGACCAGCCGGTTCCGCCTGCTTCGTAATCGTCCTTGTCAAATCCGAGAAGCGCTTCCGTCTCAATGTAAGCCCCCTGAACATTCAACGGAATATCGAGCCAGCACGGGCCCGGTCTTCCTGTCTGCGCCAGATAAAGCGATTTCTCCAGACAGAAACGGATCCGCATCGGATCCAGCACCATCTCGCTGTACTTTGTCATGCAGTCGATCGCTTTTGTAATCTCGAATTCCTGATCCCCCATCGCACGGATCCCCAGTCCTGTGCTGTGGGCGGTCGTGTCATAGCGGACCTGTCCGGATAAGACGAGCATCGGGATCGAATCGAGCCATCCGCCGACTACTCCGGTGATCGCGTTTGTTCCGCCAGGACCTGTTGTCACGCAGAGAGCCGCGATCTTGTTATGGATTCTCGCGTAGGCCTCGGCTGCGATGGCACAGGCCTGCTCGTGATGGTTAAAATAGCAATGCAGTCCCGGCTGGTGTCCAAGCCCGTCATCCAGGTGCATCGCGCCTCCACCCGTCACCATAAACGCGTCGGTGATGCCCTCGTCTACCAGCTTCTGGGCAATATAATCAGAAACCTTCATTCTCATAAGTGAAACCTTCTCCTCTCTCAAATCGACAAATTCAACCCTACAACTCTTCTCGTTTTCATTTACCTGGGTGCATGGCTGAATTTGTACCAAATATACCTTTCTAGATTATACCATGCGGACCGCATACCGTCCAGTAGATCATATTTTTGTAAGGTTTTCAGTAACTGTTCAGTAGGTCTGCGCACTTGCTGCGCTGACCGTAAGAAAACCTAGGCTAAAAGGCAAAAATCCCATCGGCGTAGCCGATTTGGAATGGATTTTTGCATGTAACTGTGAAGGTACTGAACAGTTACGGTTTTCGCAGGTCTTCCCCGGCGGCACTCTCCGCCTTAATTTTCCGCATTTTCCATCCCATGAAATGCTTTCCACGGCGTTCCAGATATGCCAGGAACCTGCACTGGAATTCGGCCTCCACAGCCTGTTATAATCAGCCCGTAAACGAAAACACCACGGCAAAACATTTCAATTTTCATATCAAAAAGGAGAGAAAACGATTATGAAAAAACAGACAAAGATCGCTGCGGCCTTATCCGCGGCAGCATTTATGATGATGGTCTCCGGCCTGCCGGTCTATGCGGCATCCTACGGCTGGGTGACAGAAGGCGACGCAAAGATCTACTACGATGAGGACGGGTACCTCACCACCGATGCCTGGAGAAAGCGCGGAGAAGACTGGTTCTATCTCGGTGAAGATGGACAGATCGTAAAAAGCGCAAAGATCGACGAGTACTATGTGGATGACGAAGGAAAGATGGTCACAAACGCATGGGTGGAGTTAAAGAATGAGGAAGATCCGGACTCCCCGGAGACACCGGATACCTTCTGGTACTACTTTGAGAAGGACGGGAAGTCCGCTGTCTCCAAGTGGGTGAAATTCGACTCCAAATGGTACTATTTCGATGAATCCGGCCATATGGCAACAGGAAAGACGGAGATTGACGGGGCGACCTACTACCTCGGAACAGAAAAAGACGGTTTCATGCGGACCGGCTGGATCCGTTTAGAGGAAAACAGCCACGCACCGGGCGCTTCCGAGAGCTGGTACTACTTCAATTCCGACGGCAAGATGGTGACCACCCAGTACGATAAGAAGATCGACGGAAGCTACTACACCTTCATCGACGGAAAGATGCAGACGGGCTGGGTCCTGATGCCGTCCAAGTCTGACGTAACAGACAGCAACGCCGCATCCCCGAAGATCACCGACTACCAGTACTACGGAGCAGCCGGGGACGGAAAGCGCGCCGAAGGTTTCCGCTCCATCGAGGGCATTTCCGGGATCCACGCTGCAGATGAGGTCTACACCTTCTACTTTAAGGCCGGAAAGCCGTATGTTTCCGATAAAAAGGGAAATTCCCTGTTCACCATCAACGCGAAAAAGTATGCGTTCAGTGACCTGGGAATCATGCAGACAGGCAGACAGATCGCGAACGTGGCGAACGATGAGATCGCAAACTTTTACTTCGGTGAGGACGGTATCGTAAAGACCGGAAAACAGGCGATCTACAACGAGGAGACCGGTGAGACCGAGAACTGGTTCTTCCACACTGATGGTGACAAGAAAGGGCAGGGCTACCACGGTCTCCGCGACGGCATCCTCTACGTCTACGGAAAAAGACAGGACGCCACCGCCGACCAGAGATATGCACCGGCTGATTTAAACGGCGTGACCTACCTCGTAGGGACCACCGGAAACGTGCAGAAAGCATCCGCTTCCTCTACTTCCTCCGCGAAGCCGGAGCTGGGACGCGGATATAAGGACATCAAAGACGCGAACGGCAAGATCTGGACCGTGGATACGGCCGGAATCGTGCAGTAACGCTGACCATTCACACCATAGATAAAGTTTGAGTCCTCTGGGACTCTTACAAAATGCATAATTGTAAAGGTGCCGGACTCTCCCGCTCAGAGTCCGGCACCTTTTATCTCTATACTGTAATTATCCTTTTATCTTCCTGCTTCTTCATCCCAACTGCCGTCCGCTTTTACAAGCCAGCCGTCCGGAGTTCTCTTCCTTGCGCACATAATTCCTCTGGTTCCGTCGGAGACAGGATTCAGATAATACCACCTTCCATCAATGAACTGCCATCTTCCGCTGATCTTCTCCCAGTGATACCCGCCTGCGCTGCCTTTCCTCACTATTTACTTTCCGTAATATACTCTTTCACCAGGCGGTTCAGTGTGCATTTCATCTGTACCACAATGTCCATCAGCCTGTCGTTCTCTTCGCGAAGCCTTTGGTTTTCTTCTTCCAGAGCATTTTTGCAATGTCTCTCCATGCTCATTGTTTTCGTCCCCCTTACGCCTCGTCAGCAGCCGCCCTTTCCTGCGTCCACTTCCTTTTACTTAAATATATAATACATTTTCCGGCAATTGAAAAGTGGTTTTTGAACGCAAGTTTCGACATGGTTCGAAGGACACACGATATGCATGGACAAAGTTCTGCGCCGCAAGACTCCTGCTGCCCACAAATGGCAGACCTCGTGCAACAGCGAAATCAATATAAAAAAGAATGTGCCTTGGCACATTCTCGCGCCTCGCGCGG